>ENA-UOOK01004078-UOOK01004078.1-fermentation-metagenome-genome-assembly--contig:-NODE-4078-length-15976-cov-15.015577_pt1 | contig 15976 bp, 10 predicted proteins | sample MGYA00245777_ERZ724023 | MGnify/ENA primary metagenome ERZ724023 (study PRJEB28704, sample SAMN03018312) | fermentation metagenome | biome: anthropogenic terrestrial biome; feature: soil...
CAGCGAAACGCACTACGCCAGAGCATTTGACTGGCGGGGATTGGAACTCGGCAAGGTGTTTCGATTCGTCAATAGCAGAGAAGGCTTTGAACAATTTCACACGTGGACAGAAGGCTTGGCAGGAAAGACTGCAAAGAGCAAGCTAATAGTAGGTGCCGAACCCACGGGGCATTACTGGTTCAACCTGGCGTCATATCTTAAGGAGCATCACATCAAGCTTGTATTGGTCAATCCATATCACGTCAAGCAATGCAAGGAACTGGACGATAATCATCCGAGCAAGACAGACAGCAAGGACCCCTAGACCATCGCAAAGCTGGTTATTGACGGACGGCAGATACACATTCCGTACATCCCCGAAGGAGTATATGCCGAGCTTCGTATCACCATGAATTGCCGGGATCGTATCGTTCGGGAACTGGTGGTAGTCCAGGACCGAATTGAGCGGTGGCTCAAGATTCACTTTCCTAAATACCACGAGGTATTTGCCGATTTTAGGGCGAAAAGCAATCTGTTAGTATTAAGTAGTATGCCGCTGCCGACAGATGTTGTAAAAGCGGGAGCAGATGGAGTAAATCGGATTTGACGCGAAAACAAGTTGCGAGCCGTTGGAATGAAAAGAGCACAGACTCTGTATGAGACGGAAAAACGCAGTATGGGCTGCACAGGGGGCAGCCACGCCGCCCGCATGGCGCTTCGCCTGCTACTGGAGGATTACCATACAAGAAAGGCTCAATATGATGGTGTTATGGAAGTTGTAGAAGATTTGTGCACGCAAATTCCGGCATTCCAGAAACTGCTGGCAATCAAGGGTATCGGCCTTCTCACCGTCGCCGGTTTCTTCGCTGAGGTTGGAGATCTGGGACGCTTCCAGTCTCCCAAACAGATTCAGAAGCTGACCGGTCTGGCAATTCGTGAAAATAGCTCTGGCAAACACCGTGGACAAAGGTGTTCTTCGCTCTGGCGACCAAAGATGAGGACTACGATCCCGTGCGGTTACTCGGCGATATACATCATCCCGTAGCAGCGGCAGCGTAAAGTCAGCACTACTTCGCGGCTTGGCCGGAAGCGTCACGGCCGGGCTAAAACAATATAGCAATGTATAAAAAGAGCAGGTAGTCAGTCAGAATTCATCCATCAGAGCAACGACTCGGTAAAGGAGCATTACTGACACCCATCTGCGGGCAGGCAGAACGAAGGAATTGAGGGCAATGACCTTGGTAGGCATGGGAGGTTTGCTGCCACAGGAAGAATGGGTTACCATTTGCCAAAATACCGAAAATCAGACGACGCTTTGGTTGGCATACCCATCTTTTCTGAAAAGGTTCACTTGGATGAGTGCTGTTTCGCAATGGCTCTTTTCGGCTTGAAAGAAATCTATGAAAACACGAGAGAATCGAAGAAAATAATATGCTTACTTAGGGAGGGGATATGGAAAATCCAGCTGTCGATTAAGCAGCTGGATTGTGGAGACGCTATCTTTTATCAAATAGGAAAAAAATATGTTCCGGCATTACATTTTGTAGTGACCATAAAATTTTTATCTTCCAGAGCTTTCTTTATCAAGGCTTTCTTGTTTGGAACATGAAGTGTTGGGACATTTCCCATTGAATCGCGGAATTTCGGCAATTTATCCCATAAGTCCTTAATTTGTTTTTTGAAATTTTTCTCTGATGTTACGATATCACTTTTCTCACTGTACTCTGGATATATGACAATAACCGGCAATCCTTTAGTATTAATTCCGTAGTCAACTTCTTCCTTTAAAGCGCGGCTACTAACGGTCACAGAGCTTAAAAAGAGTATGATGTTTTTTGAATTATCAAGTCTACCATGCAAGCGAGGTTTCAGTGTTTTTTCCCAATCACTGCCATCCCGAACGTTATAGTTTTTGTCGTGAGAATCGTTGAACGGAAAATCGCTATCAGCACCTTTCCACATTCTCAACTGATTGTATGATACAAAATCTTTGGTTGCATGTGCGCCTAAATTGCTTTCGCTAAAGGGTTCGCTGACATAAAACGCAGAATAATTTCCGTTTCTATAAGACACTACAGTCCCCACCCTTCAAATCATAGAAATTTATTCGGTCTTTTTTATCAGGATGGATAAGAATAGTTACCCGTGCTGGATGTGTAAATTTTACTCTACTAATTTTAAATGACCAAATCAATATTTCGAGAAGCTCTTGGTCGCTAATCAAATCGTAGCCGCGAAACCGAGTTATTCCTGACCCAAACAAAGGAATTGTAACGGAGCGACCCGCGTAAATTCTATCCACATCGCTCCAAAAATTCACAAGGAACTCCAAATAATCTGGCATAAATAAATACGCCTTGTTATGGTCGTCAAATCGAGAAAAGGCGGTCAGTAGATATTCCTGATTATAAAGTAATATTGAACCTAATTTGTACCTCACAGTCTTGCCTTTTTTTCGCGAAACATTTCCCTCAATAACTTTTTCTCGCAAATAAGTATCGCCTTTGATTAGTGCATTCAAATCATCAATGTCATTAACTTTTTGGTTAATAAACTTTCCGTTGAGTGTAGTAGAGGCAATAACATCTTCATCTACCTGTGTGTCAAAATACTCATTAAAGGCTATAGCTTTCAAGCCGGACTCACTAAAAATATCACCTGTTTTCACTGCAACAGTCGAATTGTTTATATGTACTTTTCGGCATGAAATTTCGTTTGCCCAGAGCCACATTGCCATATAGCCCAAAATCAATAATGAGACAAATCCGTAGCCTAATTTGGGTTTAATTTCATCAGGAATATCAGCAAAAATCACCACGAGAGATAATGCAACACTAATAGCTGAGACTACCGCGCCAAATTGCTTAAGTAACTGCTTGTCGAATAAAGCACACTTTACTTTCCTGATATTAAACACCACCTTTACAGAAAGAGGTTTTGACCTGCCAAAGTATCCTATCTATTTGAATACGTGATTTGTTATTTTTTCGGGATAGCCGGCCAATTTACAACTGTGCATCTCACGATGTGCAGTTATCTCATATACCAAACTATACCTTAATTCGACGATGAAAGGAAGTGTCTTTATGCGTCCCCGTGCTCCCACCAAAAAAACATTATAACTGAATACACATGCCCGCCGTTTTGGCTTCCCAAAAATGGCAGGCGTTTTTTGCGTTCAGGAGAAGAAACACATCTTCTCGTTCGTCTGGCAGCAAAAGGAAAGATGCATTTTCTACGGCCATATTGCTGTCAAACTTATCATCAAAATACAAACCATCACCCCATCTAATAACATTAACGCCACCAACAAGAAGCTGTACGAGATTATGACGACCCGCCCACTGGAAGTCTCGAGAGCGTAAAGAAACGGCGATTAGCGGCGCAATTCGCCGCTTATGTCCTGTTTTTGGTAGAAAGGATGTGGTAAAATTGATTTAGGTGAGGAGTGAAAATATGGACGAAAAAATGGATTTGGCCTCTTTTATGGATAATGCGCCAATAATCACAATAACAATCGCTAAAATTGAAACGAAAATTCGCGTTTTCTTTAGCATAAACTGTTACAAAATAATGTTTAAGCACCATGAGCAAGGCGACGATTATCGTTCTGCTTTTGCAGCCGCCACTTTCTATATGTTTCAACAAACAACCCGCGATAATGTGGGTTCTATTTCAGAGCAGGATTTTATCAATACCACCGGCGAAAACTTAATCATTATGCTAAATGCAATCCTTGAACAAGACGGCAAGTTGAAGTTGGAATACGACAATGTACAAACGGATGATGTCTATGAGCGGTTTTACAAAGCCAATGAAGTCGTTTTAAAAAGTGCAACAGCAGGTATTTCTAAATCACTTGCAAAAATGTCAGAATCATTTGAGCTACAAAACAAAGCGCTTTCATCATCCCTCGGCAATGCAATGAAAAACCTTGTTCCCCCTGATTATTTGTCGGGATTAATTTCTGCCATTGCCAATATGCCGAAATTTGATTTTCCTCAATTTCATTCTGCGCTTTCTTACATTCTAAAGATACCAACATTTGGAATGTCTTTTGCTGTACAGGATATGCAAAGAATTGATTTCCAGCAATTTAAATCTGCATTGGCGAATGTCCCTCACATTCAGTTTCCTCAATTGGCTTCTGTTATGGCAAATATTCCAAAACCAGTATTTGATATACAGGCTTTTATTGCACCACTTCAAAGTTTTAGTGAAAGTATACGACATATCAATGACGGTTTGGCCCAGACATTACAAGCCCCGCTTATTAAAATGGCGAAGGCGACACAATCGTTATTAGCTTCTGTAGACTTTTCGTTGCTGGCCTATTGCAAAAAGTGGAGCGAGCAAAGAGAAACGCTATTAAAATATGAGTGGTTTTATTCCGACGAACTGCCAGATGACCTTATAAACTATATTCACGATAAGCAGAGTGAATTAGGCATTGATGAAATCGACAAATTGATTATTGATTACTTCCGGCGGGATAGATGTAAGGCGCTGAAAAGCGTGGTGAAAGGGTGGAGTGGCCTACCCTATTTTCGCTGTCGCGCAAAGGTTTTTCATGAAGCACTTGTCAATCATTCAAGGAGATATTTCAATTCTTCTGTAACATTGCTAACTGTGCATACAGAAGGTGTGATAACAGATTTTGTAAGAATAAGCCTCAAGAACCCACGATTCTCCGTAGAAAACGCGATAAAGGATATTAAAAAGGAACTTGGCGAAAGCGAAAAAATATCGATTTACGAATATGAGGTATATAATGATGTAATCGAGCGAATTGAAGTTGCTTTCAATGAAAACTTCAAACATTCTGACCCTGACGCAACATCCAATACATCCCGTCATAAAATTGCACACGGTCATGCATATGAACCGGAAAATGAGGTCAATTCATTGAAGCGTTTTCTGTATCTCAATGAGATATATTATCTGTTCTCGTCGCTCCATTGTAATGCACCTCATTGTCAAGACACGAATTTAGAAAGCTAAGTCATGCTCCTCTCTGCATGTATTGACAAGAGGTAATAAGCTAAGCACTTCCAGAACTACCCAGGCTTTAAATTCAGCGAGTACTAATTTCTCTTTTTCATGCTCTCGTTATAACTTAGCTTTTACTTTTTGTGCCTCACCCTATGGGGTCATTATATTTATCCAAGATCTCCATTTTGTATTTGAAGTCAGTCCAAACTGTCTATTGATCGATACTGGAAGAATAATCGGATTTATCAAGTCTCTCAAGATCCATCTCTTGTGCTGCCGACTTTAATAAATATATTTGTAGTAAAATTATTAAAGCAATGATGATCGGCAATGACAGCCGCATTGCATCGAAAAAGAATAAAATCGCTAAAATAACGTAAGATATCTGCGCAAGATAAACGCCAATCTTCGATGCTTTACTATCATCTGATTCCTTGCTTGCCATATATATAAATGGGCCTGTAGTTACCGAATAGCCGTATAACAAAAGGGGAACCATGCTTACTCCAGTTCTGTCAGTATACATCATCATAAAAAAGAATGCTAACATTACCCAAGCTACAATAGTCACACAACTAATTAGAAGATTCATCGATCCTAATATAATCAGCGGCATTTTCCTTTTGCGTTCTTTAAAATAGCCTACAGGCAGCATTAGTAAATATGAGAAAGGCATTGTAATTATTGAATATACAAACGGAATTATTAGCGAAGTAATGAATGTCAAAAGTAGGAGTTTCCATTCGCCAACAATAAGCAGCCATATACCTCCTACTATTCCACCGAAAATGTAAAGTAAGTTAAGTACAAGGCTAATTAGATTTGTAATAAGTTTTATCATCTTTTTACCCCTTTCAAATTGCCCCTAAGCTTTCCACATCATTAGAGCCGTCTGCGATGTCTCCATGTTCGCAAAAATGAGCGGCTAGTTCTGGTCCTCTGTCAGCCCAGACAGTGCTTTTCAAAGGCGGTAAATTCTCGCAGACGATTCAATCTATTCGCACCTGCCCTTCGTTCAAGAAAAACTCAATGATGCTGTCACGCTCCAGCTTGACGTTTTCCTAAAAACCTGAACTATTCCTGCTCGTAACCTTCTCTACTCTTTCTGTTTTAATTATGTTCGAGTGGAATGTGTCCATCAAACAGGGCAATAGTCAGGAGCATCGTATTTGCCATACGCCTGAGGTGACTCGGTCCATTGTTTTTCTTTCAGAACGCCCCACTGGCTACCAAAAAGACACTACTTTGAGGTAAGCTCGTAGAGCAGGTCGGAGTTGGATAGAAAGTCACCAGTGCAAAGAAATTCATACTTATCATTGGTTAAGGTAATGACACTATCAAAATCAACGCCCTCGATGGTGCCTTCTGAAAAACCGATTCCAGATACAATTAGCTGGTTATTAGTAATATTCTCGCGAATATAGCGGCAGACATACTGACTATCCCCACAGGACTTCTTGGCGAAAACGGTTTTTACTAATCGCCCCTGATAAATTATAAGGTATGGTTTCATAAGTTTCAGCGATTGCCAACACGTGTCACCACCTTGAGACTAATTCTTCCAAAACCTTCTTCCACAGATGCAAAAAACTCTGCGCGACAAAGACAATGGAAGCCGTGCTGATACCAGATACTCTCTTTCGGGAATAGTCCATTTTTAGAACGAGACATCGGATCTTTTATTTAAAGTGTATTTAGAACATTCATCAGACTCTGGTAGCTGTCCACATCATGGTATTTAACACCACTTGTGGAAACTTCATTGAACAGTTTCTTTGCGCATGCAATCTTCGCTTTTTCAATCTCATCGGTCCGTGTCATTTCGCCAAATTGGGTGGATTTCATACTGCCTTTCGTCTCTGCGATAAAAAATATGTGCTTCACAGTGCCCATTTTAAAGGAAATCGCCCAATCCGGAGAGTAATTGCCCACGGGGGTTGGGATATAGAACCCGCGCGGTCCTCTTGGCAGTTTGGCGTAGACAATTACCTCGTCGGCGGCATCTAAATCCTCGGCAAATCGCCTTTCGACGCTATCAGCTGCTGCACCATCCGTAAACACATAATCCTGAATTGCCTGTTTGGCCTTGAATGCCTTCGCATATTCATCGGAGGCGCGGCTCATATTGAAGATATCCTGAGAATATGGTTCTTCCGCACTGGGCGCGTAAGTTATGTGTTCGACCACAACAGACGCCTTTTGGCGATTGATAATTCCTGAAACTTTTTTGATAAATTCCTCTGGATTTGCCAGAAACAGCCGTAGCTTATCACGGGAGATTCCAGTTAGTATTGATGTGGCTGTCCGACGGGTTAGAGTCGTGCCTTCGGCAATCTTGCCTATCAGGTCATACTCTGCAAAACCACCCTGCACACGACCCAGTCTTTTTGTCTCTGTTCGCTCGACATTAAATTCTGTGCCTGTCTGTTCGCCTTTTGTTAACGTGTAAGTCAAACTGGCTACATGCAGTTCGCTATTGATGGCAGCAATAGATTTTTGGATGAGTTCCGTGCTGTCAAACTCCACAGTGTAGGCGTACTTTTTATTAATTCGATCCCACAGTTCTTTGAAGTCCTTCCAATTTTCATTCAGCGGGTTATCCCTGACCTTCGTTTCATGCCCATTGCCAATCAAATCTTCCAGAACGCTTGGGTCAAAAATTGCCTGTGCGAGTTTGTGGATGTTTTCTTCAAGAGGGGCTAGTTCGGGTTTTAACGGCGCAAAACTGCCGGTTTTAGCAGCGTCATGGTAAACATCTGTAAAAACGCCATTATCATCAACATAATCGTTACGGATAAGGTAGTTGTAGATCGCCGTTGCCTCCGCGGCGGTAATGGTATGTGTATCTGCTCCAATCCTGACGTTTTTGTCAGTGAAATAGTCCACGCTCGCTTTAGTCGGACGCTCATAAAGATCGGATTTAATTTCTCTCTGTAAATCCGCCACAAAACCTGCATAGCTTTCGCTTGCGACGACTGTCAGCACATTTACGCTATGGACAATGGTTTCACCGCAAGTATCAACATCTTGCCGCTCACCATTACAGTTGACACAAAGGCGCAGGCCGCGGCCGACTTCTTGCCGCTTCGCCATCGCGTTATCGGAATGTTTCAATGTGCAAATCTGGAATACATTCGGGTTATCCCAACCCTCTCGCAGCGCAGAGTGTGAGAAGATAAATCTGGTAGGTTCTTCAAAGGAAAGTAACCGTTCTTTATTTTTTAGGATTAGGTCATAGGCAGAGATATCGTCCGAGAATTCACTTCCGCGCTTAATTGCACTATTCACGGCTCTCCCTTTATTGTCTATTGAAAAGTAGCCGCGGTGTGTTTCAGAAGCTTCAACTCTCTTTAAGTAGGCCTGATAATCTGAAGGAAATAACGTCAATCGCTCATTCAATGCGGCAGTATACTCCGCTTCAAAAATGCGTCCATATTCACCGAGTATTTCTTCTCCATCCTTACCATACTGACGATACTTTGCCACTTCATCAATGAAGAAGAGGGACAGACACTTTATGCCCTGCTCAAATAACTTTTCCTCTTTATCGAAATGTGAAGCGATCGTCTCACGGATTTGGATGCGGCGGATATCGTCCTCGTTGACATTTCCGCTTGCCTCACCAGTTGCCAGGCTATCGCCATTTGAAAACGCAACTATGGATCGGATCGGATCTACTTCAGTCACTGTTATGCCTCTGTATTCCTCCAATTCGTTTGAAACAGTATAAAGGCTGTCACCTACACCAAGAGTATGCATTTCGCGTTTTATGCCACCGCTGCGTTTAACTTCTACTTCCAGGCGGGCACGTGGCGGAATCTTTCGGTCGATAATAATAGCGGCAAGATACATGTACCTGTTCGTGCCACTGAGGTTTTTTAATTCAAATCCCTTGACTTCGATTTTCTTGACAAGCTTCTTTTTGAATGCGTCAAGAGCATCAAGGACGTAAACAAGATTGTGCGAAGTTCTATGTGTCGCCGAATAATTCAAGGAGAACAAAGGGTTGAAATTGTTTTTTAGCGCATTCTGGGTCGCCGCGCCTCCCATTTTCTGCGGTTCGTCCAAAATAACAACCGGGCGGTTAGCCTTTATCACATCAATTGGGCGGCGAGAACCGAACTCATCCCGCTTGCTATAGATAATACGGGCGGCCTCATTGCCGCTTCTGCCTTCTACGTTTTTTCCCTCATTCATGGTGGTGTTGAATGCTTGCGTATTAATGATCATTACATTAATTCCAGAGCTTTGCGAAAATTCATCAAGCTGGTGGAGATTTGAGGAATTGTAGACAAAGAATCTAGCTTTGAGTCCATACAGTTCCATAAAGTGTTCCTGCGTTATCTCAAATGTCTTTTTGACTCCCTCGCGAATGGCAATGCTTGGTACAACGACAATAAACTTGCTCCACCCGTATGTCTTATGGAGTTCAAACATCGTTTTGATATAGCAATATGTCTTGCCTGTACCGGTTTCCATTTCGATATCCAAAGAAACTGCACCAAGTCCAGCAGCTAGTTCTGTCGAGTATTTGAGGTTGTTGTCAGTTTGCACGGCGCGGATATTCTGCAGCAACTCCTGTGCCGTGAGTTCAACATCGGCGTTACGGTAAGCGGCTTCAAGTATATCAGTTTCTTCGTCAGTTAATGCGTTGCTTGTGTTATGGTATTTATCTGTAATTCTCTTGCATTTTTCCTCCTCAGTCTCACCGTATAGACCGGGTTGCTCCTCTTTATGCTCGACGCTATGCATCTGGCGTTTGCCGAGGTCGAGTCGGTATTTACTCATGCCGCGATTCGGTTGACCTGCAAAGACCCTAACTACACTTTCAGCGGCTTCAGTCTGAAAGGGCTGTATTTTAAACTGAAATTTCATTTACAGCACCCTCCTTATGGTGGTCGGGCTGTAGGTCGAGAATACTTGTTCGAAATTGATCATTGCGCTATCGTCTGAGAAACTACTGTCGCGGAATACGGCGTAGTATGGTTTTTTCTTGGCGATTTCTGTTATCAAAGCGGTATCGACCTTGCCGAAACAAGCAATCAGGTAATTGTCGTTGACATAGAGTATGTTACCTTCCCGCGTGATTTTCGCTGAAAGGGGTATGCCGAGGTCAAGCATAACCTGGAAAAGTAGGTCCTCCTCTGTACGATCCGGTTTGATATTATCCATGAAGCCCTCGAGGTCAAAGTTTATCTGAGCATACTTTTCCGGCGTGTAGTACACGTCTTTCATATTGCTGCTGTCAAGTTTGAGGACACGGAAGCCGATATCCAGGTTTTCAATGCCTGGCTTGTCCTTGTTTTCCTCCATGATTTTCTTGCCAGCACGGCGGATGCGTTCTTTGCCAATTTCGCAGATGTTTTTGTAGCCGGCTTTGTAGGCTTCGCTATCTTCTGCGCAGATTTCTGGAAGCTGTACCATGATGAATTTCCTCTTGCCGCCATCTTCGGCATTGATCTGCATGGCCGCATGAGCAGTAGTGGCGGAGCCAGAAAAGAAATCAAGGATGAGTGAGTCGCTTTTGGCATACAACTCTATCATGCGCTTGATTAATCCGACAGGTTTTGGATATGTAAAATAGGCATTATCGTCAAAAAGACTTTTCAAATCCTGACTTGCTTTTTGTGAGTGCCCGACATCTTGATATTTCCATATCGTAGTGGGAGTTACGCCCTGTTTGACCTCACTCAGAAACCGCTTTATTGATGGTACATTATTACCATCAGAACCAAACCATATCCTATTGTCTCTGAGGAATTCCTTAAACTTATCTTTATTAAGTCGCCAGCTGTACCCACTCGGAGGCATTACTGTACGTCCGGAAGGGGTTGTAATCTCATATATGTTGCTTTGAACAGCGGGACCAACCGATAAGTCGCTTGATTTCCAAACACCACGCTTATCATTATCAGGATTACTATACCTATCGTTAGCTTCTACGCTACGCTGAAGGCCATTACAAACTAACTGCTCATAATTTTTTGCATAGCATAAAATGTAATCATGACTTTCTGAAAAATGTTTCTTTAAGTTTACAGGAGAGTAAGCCCTTTCCCATATAATCTGTGCAATGAAGTTGCTTTGGCTAAAGACCTCACTGCAAATTTTCTTCAAATTATCCACTTCGCTATCATCGATACTTATAAAAATCACACCATCATCAGTCAATAAATCCCTCGCTATCCGCAAGCGCGGATACATCATGTTCAGCCAGTCAGTATGGAAACGCCCATTTCTGTCAAGATTAGGAGTGAGGCGGTTGCCCTGCTCATCGTATTGCCTATCGCGATGCATGAATTCAACTGCTTCCTCGGCAAAATCATCTTCATAAACAAAATCTTTTCCCGTATTATATGGCGGATCTATGTAGATCATCTTCACACGGTTCAGGTAGGTTTCGCGAAGCAGTTTCAAGACGTCAAGATTATCGCCTTCGATATATAGGTTTTCGGTGTCATCAAAATTCACGCTGCCAGTACGCGTATAGGTTACTTCCTTGTCACCGTCTTTAATAACTGCTGGTTCATCGCCGCGCACTGGACGCAAGGACGCTGCAATGGGTGCATTTGCTAAAAGTATGGACTTTTTCTTATCCGGCCAAGTGAACTGATAGCGTTCCTCTTTGCCTGAAACAACCCGGGTGTTTATCTCCTGCGCCAATACATCCGCGTCAATAGCTCTCTCTATAATAGGAACACCATTCTCATCATACCCCGTGATTGTTTCCGTGACGGCATTCGGGAACATTGCCGCAAGAGTAGCAAAATTGCTATCAGCCAAGTTAGGTGTTTTCATTTTCATTCGTTCCATTGCAAAGCTCCTCCAGTTTGAATTTCAATCGCTTAATTCCCTCGGCGTATTCCCACTTGCGGCGAGGCTGCCTTTCGTTCATCGCCTTCTTTTCAAGAACAGCGATTTGTTTCATCAGCTTTTCTCTGCGTTCATTCGCTGCAATGATTTCATCGAGGTTTTTGCCCCGTGTAAGCTCAATCCCGCCAATTTCCCCGATAAGGTTCTCCCATACCGCTCCCAAGTCAAGTCCGTCTAGATTGAGTTTCCATGCATCAGTTGGCTTGCTCTCTGATATAAGCACCCGCTCCGCATGGTAAGCTGCAAAACGCATTGTGTCTTCGTATTGCAGGGCAAACAACATACGCTGGTCTATCAACCTTGATAAAAGTGCGATATTTTTCTTATCACAATCGGCAGTTTTCAGCGCTATAAGAATGACAAAGATCGCTGAAACATCCTCATTATCCATTACACTTACCGTCTGGGGCGAGATTTCCGCAACAATAGTAAGGCGGCTTATTTGATCATCAAGCAGCTTTCGATCGGCTGCATTCGGTTTAAACTTATTAAACATCGCTTTTTTCGGAAGCGGTTTATAAATTTCAGTCGCTTTCGGCAGTCCAAACATCTGAGCGCCTCACTTCACGATCGCAAAGCAAATCAGTTCGAAGTCGTCCAAACCGTCAATCGTATTTGCGGTAAAAGATATTTGCCTGCCTGAAAGGAAGCCGTCGATTGAATCATCCTCATTAAGTTCTACTATAGACTGCACGGCAAAGCACAGCAGATCTGAGTAATACCGCATATTCCTTCCGTCCTTGGTCTCATCGTTAAACTGCCTGCAGAGTTCACGGTTTGGCTCGGATTTTCCCCTGCAAAGCTGGCGTAAAACATCGAGCAGTTTTTTGGGCTGCAAGTGATCAATATGAATCACAGAACCGTCGCGAACGTACACCATATAAAACGGGTGTAATTGGTTCTTATTCTGCGGATTTATGTTTGCATTACGATTCTTCAATATGAAAATTGTGCCGCTAGGTGTGTTTTCATCGCCCTTTACGACGGCATGAAGGCCAAAAGGAACTTTATCCAAATTGTCGTGGTTTTTAACATATTCGAGCAGGTCAAGCCTAAACTCGTTCAAACCTAAATCCATAATAGACACGCCGCTTTGCATATCCTCAATGTCCACAACTTCATTTTGCAGGCGTTCAAGTTGCGCCTTACGGTATTCAAGGTCCCCCTGCTCCTCAGGGTCAATAGGATTGTCATCGCCTGTCGAGGTAATGACTGATGCTTTCATGCGGGTTTCCACACGACCTTTTAGTTCAAGGTACTTATCCAAATCTACATTAGGCCAGAAATTCGCAAGCTGAATTGTTCTGTTGCAGCTTCCGATACGATCAATGCGCCCAAATCTCTGGATAATACGGACGGGGTTCCAATGGATATCATAGTTCACGCAGTAGTCGCAGTCCTGCAAGTTTTGACCTTCAGAGATACAGTCCGTGGCAATAAGAATATCGATCTCGGCGGGATTGCTCGGCAGAAGCAGGGCCTTGTCCTTTGACAATGGTGAAAAGAGCGTAAGTATTGTATTCATATCGACGTGTGGCAGTTTCGCGGTCGTCCTGCCATCTGTCGTACCGGTTATCATCGCCACATTAAGGCCGAATCGTTCTGTCATAAAAGACGCTACGTGTTTGTAGAGGTAATCAACCGTATCAGCAAATGCTGAAAATATCAGTACCTTTTTGTTACCATCATTAAGCGGATTCTGAACTTTCTCAGCGATCAGGTTAAGTAGTGTATTTAGCTTTGTATCGTGTCTGGGCGTAATGTCCTGAACCATCATTGACAGCAGTTTGAGAATGTCTGAATCCTCCGATAACCTTTTGCGCCATGAAACATAGTCCAGATCAGCAAGATCAATATCTACCTTCCTGCCACCATTCTCGAAGAAATCTGTGTTGCGGTCATCTCCGTCAAAATCATGCTCGGAAATTTCCAGGGTGTTTATAATCGTTCTGCTTCCGCTTTCATAGGCATCAATGGTATCGATAGTGCCATCAATCAATCCCTTCACACGCTCAAGCGTAATACGGAAGGAATAAACAGAACTTTCAAGCCTCTTTAAGAGATTGATGCACATTAGGCGGCGGATACCATTTTCACGTCCGACACGATCTATGTTAACGTCAGGGTCTATATATTTAGCGCGTCTGCTGTCCAGCAAGAAATCTGTTGGGACATATACTGCGAGGTTGAGCTTCATCAACAGATCGAAAATTTCATCATAGTCAATTGCTGTGGGCAGGTCAGTCAGCTTGGGACGCAGAGAAATAGGTTTACGCCTTTCGGGAAATTTGCCAACCGCTGCCATGTCATAGTATTTCTCAATATGTTTGCGCGAACGGGCGATTGTCACGCTGTCCAGCACAGTAAAAAAGTCGAAATCCAAAGAACGCAAAAGCGTCTCAGTCGTGCGTTCAGCAGGTTCGAGCTTACTCCACTTATTAAAGACAGTCTGAGCGTTGCGGAATATAAAATCAATCGGCTTTGCAGTATCAAGTTTATCATTTATCAAGGCCGGGTTTCCTTCGTACGCCAGTTCTAGCTGATGCCGTAAGTCAGAGAAGCCATTATTGACAGGAGTTGCCGAAAGCATCAGAACCTTAGATTTAATGCCCTGACGAATTACCTTGTTCAGCAGGTGGAAATAGCGGTTCTCGCGCTTAGTGTCGCCACGTCTCGAATAATCACCGCCATTACGAAAATTATGGCTCTCATCAATAACAACAAGGTCATAATTGCTCCAGTTGAGCTTGGTAAGGTCGATACTGCCAGAAAACCCGCGTTCACGGGATAAATCGGTATGATATAAGACATCATAGCGCAGACGGTCTTCCGCAATGGGATTATTGAGGTAATTCTCTTTGAAAGTTAGCCAGTTGTCGCTGAGTTTTTTGGGGCAAAGCACAAGCACATTTCGATTGCGAAGCTCATAATACTTAATAACGGCAAGAGCAGTAAAGGTTTTTCCCAAGCCAACGCTGTCAGCGAGGATGCATCCATTGAACTTTTCGAGTTTATTGATAATGGCAAGCGCAGCATCTCTCTGGAAATCATATAGCTTTCCCCAGATTTTTGTGTCCTTAAATCCGGTAGCCTCGTTTGGTAAGACATCCTCACTAATGTCGGACAGGAACTCATTAAAAATATTATAGATGGCAACAAAGTAAACAAATTCAGGTGAATTCTCGTTATAAGCTGCGGTTATGCCCTCAATGACCTGATCAGTCACATCCTGAAGCAGGTTCTTGTCATTCCAGATCTGCTCAAACATCCTAACGTAATCATCGGCAAGAGGCGCATCGATTCGATTGACAAAGTTCATTATGTTATTACCACGTTCGCAGCCCAGGTCCGAGGTTGTGAATGACTGCAGCGGGGCATACGCAATTGATCCAGATGGCTTAATGACACTTAGAAAGCTTCCCATAGTTCCGCCAGTCACATTTGAACGGAAAATGGCCTTTTTCCGAATCCACTCGACACACTCACGGGCAATTGCTTTCTGAGTCAGTTCATTGCGGAGTTTGACTTCAAATTCTGTTCCGTATAGTGAACGCTCTCGATTAAGCCGCGGAATGTAGAATTCTCGCTTTTGCTTCGGAAACTTCTCCTGCAAAAATGTTGGTGAGGTGAAAATAAAACGCAACTCATCAATACTGTTCAGCTGTTTCTTAAGTGCTTCATAAGCGTATATTGAAAAACAGGCAGCAGCTATCGAAAGTCTATCACCTTTCGATATTGTTGCCGCCAAATCGTCTTTAACGGTTTCATTAACGTTATCAATGACTCGCATGTGTTTCCCCTCGTTCGCGATAGTCCACATTTCATCCCCCGGCGATTATCGCGACATAGCCGGCCTCCGAAAGGCAGCAGAAGGCCTCGCACCGCAACCGGGTTCTCGGTTTTTCGCGTATGACGTTCTTTCCAAATCACTGTCTGTCAGATAAATTCGTGTTTTCCAGTCATTTTCCTGCGCGATGCATGCTTTTTCCGTATTTGGGATAGTTTTCTGTCAAAAAGAAAGGCAAAGAAAACGCCAAAACGAAAAAACGACGCAGTGAAAACCGCGTCGCTTTAATAATTTGATATGGTCGGGGCGACAGGATTTGAACCTGCGACTTCCTGCGCCCAAGGC
>ENA-UOOK01004081-UOOK01004081.1-fermentation-metagenome-genome-assembly--contig:-NODE-4081-length-15970-cov-3.640842_pt1 | contig 15970 bp, 18 predicted proteins | sample MGYA00245777_ERZ724023 | MGnify/ENA primary metagenome ERZ724023 (study PRJEB28704, sample SAMN03018312) | fermentation metagenome | biome: anthropogenic terrestrial biome; feature: soil; material...
GCAAAGCTTCGTGACATTACAGAAGCGGGCGTAACATTTGCCTCCCATATTGACGGACATAAAATTTTTATGGGACCGGAAGAAAGTATGCAGATACAGTCTAACCTCGGCTCTACGATTGCTATGGCATTTGATGAATGTGTAGAAAATCCTGCAGAATACGATTACGCTAAAAATTCCTGTCAAAGGACAGTAAGGTGGCTCTATCGTTGTAAAGCCGAAATGGACAGATTAAACTCTCTTCCAGATACTTTAAACCAAAAACAAATGCTGTGGGGAATAAATCAAGGTAGCACATATGAAGATTTAAGAATAGAAAATATGCGACAAATTCGTGAACTTGACCTTGACGGCTATGCTATTGGCGGCTTGGCAGTGGGTGAAAGTGCAGAAGATATGTACAGGATTATTGAAGCTGTTGAACCCGAAATGCCAAAGAATAAACCGCGTTACCTTATGGGAGTAGGCACTCCTGTAAATATTCTTGAATCAGTAAAAAGAGGTATAGATATATTTGATTGTGTCATGCCTTCAAGAAACGCTCGTCATGGACATGCATTTACATGGGAAGGATGCCGAAATTTATTCAATGCTAAATATCAGCTTGATGAAAATCCGCTTGATGAAAGCTGTGATTGCCCTGTATGCCAAAATTATTCAAGGGCATATATTCATCATCTTTTCAAAAGTGGTGAGATGCTTGCTATGAGGTTGTGTGTATTGCATAATATTTATTTCTACAATAATCTTATGGAAAAGATTCGCAATTCTATGGATAATAATGCCTATGATGAATTTTATAATGAAAATATAAAAAATTTAGGTTTAAGAATATAATAAAACCTTGCAAGACCCTTAATTAGTTGATATAATCATTATATTAATATGGAGGTGTATTCGTGTAATGAATTTTTATTCTTTAGCAAACGGTTCAAACGCGTCATCCGGAGGAAATATAGTAACAGTAATCTTAATGTATGCAGTAATCATTGCTGCATTTTATTTCATTGCTATTCGCCCTCAATCAAAAAGAAAGAAAAAGGAAGAAAAAATGCGCAGTGATGTGCAAATAGGCGACAATATTACAACGATAGGCGGTATTTCCGGACGAGTTGTCGGAATTAAAGACGACGCAAATGAACTTGTACTTGAAACCGGTTCTGACCGTGCAAAACTACGCATAAAGCGTTGGGCAATAGGAAGTATTGATACAATTCATGAAGACGCTGAATAAAAAGTATATATTTCGTCCCATATGAATATCTATTAATTAGATATTTGAGGGGGCGCTGGATATGAAAAGTAAAAACAAAATCTCTGAAAATTCGATTTTAGGTGCAGTGCGTTCTATTGTAATAGGTTCTGTCGTGGGTGCTGCGCTTTGTGCTATTTTATTGGGTGTATGTGCTTTAGCGTTTGTTTCATCCGGGTTTATACCACAGGGTGTTATATCGCCTATGATGATTGCACTATCTGTCATAAGCTCATTTATTGCAGGATTTGTTACAGCAAAAATATCCCGTAAAAGGGGATTGGCATACGGTGCATTATCAGGGTTACTGCTTTTTATTCTTTTTCTTGTATCGGGACTAATAGCTTACAAAGACGCTATCCCTTTTTCAGCATGGATAAGAATGCTGGTTATGGTACTTTCAGGCGCAATAGGCGGATTACTTTCTATAAATAAAAAATCAAAAATTAAGTAAATAGCACTTTTATTATTATCTGTCTTATGTTATAATTTGACATAGAAATTTTTTGGAGGTTTAAAAATGAAACAAATAAAGACAATTAATAAAGCCAATCTTAAAGAAAGCGCTGTTAAGGGTGGCTGCGGTGAATGCCAGGCTTCCTGCCAGTCCGCATGCAAAACATCATGTACAGTAGCTAATCAAAAATGCGAGAATGCTAAAAGATAAGCATAGATGATTTTTATATTTATAAGGGACAGATATCTGTCCCTTAAACTTTGTATAAAACGGAGAGAGTAAATGATTCACAAATATACGTTAAACGGATATAATATTGTAATAGACACTAACAGCGGCGCTGTTCATGTCTTTGATGATGCTCCATTTGATATGTTAGATTATTTGGAAGACAGTGTTCCAGAAATTCCTCCCGCAAAAATGCTGAACACTTTAAGCCACAAATATGATAATGAAACTTTAAATGAAGCTTATGATGAATTACGTGAACTTTATAAAATTGGTCAACTATATTCAAGCGATGATTATGAAAAATATGCAAAAATGATGAAAGGTGCTCCGATTAAGTCGATGTGCCTTAATATAGCGCATGACTGCAATTTGAGGTGCGAATACTGCTTTGCTGCAAAAGGTGACTTTGGAAGAGGCAGAATGCTCATGCCGTTTGAAGTAGCTAAAAAAGCAATTGACTTTTTAATCGAAAAATCCGAAGGAAGGCATAACCTCGAAGTGGATTTTTTCGGTGGAGAGCCTCTTATGAACTTTGAAGTTGTAAAGCAAGTTGTAAATTATGCCCGCAGTATAGAGAAAAAACATAATAAGAATTTTCGCTTCACTATTACAACAAATGGACTTCTTCTTACAGACGATAAAATCGATTTTATTAACAAAGAAATGTCAAACTGCGTTCTTTCATTGGACGGAAGGAAAAGTGTTAACGACCGACTGCGTGTACGTGTAGATGGGACAGGCTGTTACGATCAAATTGTACCAAAGTTTCAAAAACTTGTCTCTGAACGCGGAGATAAAGATTATTATGCACGTGGGACTTTTACAAAATATAATTTAGATTTTACAAACGATGTACAGCATATGGTTGATTTAGGATTTGAACAGGTATCTGTGGAACCAGTTGTGTCTGATATTAATCTTGATTACTCTATCAAAGAAAATGATTTACCACGAGTTTTTGAAGAATATGAGAGATTAGCAAAAACTATAATACATAGAAAAAAAGAAGGACGAGAATTTAACTTTTTCCACTTTATGCTTGACCTTAACCAAGGCCCGTGTGCTATAAAACGACTTCGTGGATGTAGCTGTGGAAATGAATATATTGCAGTAACACCTGAAGGAGATATTTTTCCATGCCATCAGTTTGTAGGAAACGACGAATTAAAAATGGGCAATGTAATTGATGGAACGTTTAATGTGAATTTGAAAAATGAATTTGCATTGGCAAATATATATTCAAAACCGGAATGTAAAAATTGTTGGGCAAAATTTTATTGCAGCGGTGGGTGTAATGCAAATAACTTCCAATATGAAGGGAATATACATAAAGCACATAAAATTTCATGTGAACTTGAAAAAAAGCGTTTGGAATGTGCCATTATGATTAAAGCTGCAACCGCGGATTAATTTAGTATATTGATAAACACACGTATCTGAGTATAAATCAAATAGGTGTGTTTTCACGTTCAAGTTTACATAAATTATTTGACATAATAATATAAAAATATAGTTTGTACATATTTTTTATTGATTGCGAGTCTAAAATGTATTATAGTATATATCCACAAGGTAGGTGTTTTTGATTGTCAAAAAAAATATTAGGCTTTGTTGGCTGTGGTAATATGGCAAGTGCAATAATTAACGGAATAGTTAAATCAAATACTTTTCCTGCAAATAAAATTTATGTTTATGACATTAATCAAGAGAAATGCAATATATTAAAATCTGAAACAGGTATAAATGTTGTTAGTTCTATTAATAACCTTGCAGAAAATTGTAATGTTATTTTTCTTGCTGTAAAGCCACAAAATTTTGCTGAAGTTTTAGCTTCGTTAAAACCAATTGTAAATGAACAAATTTTGTTTGTATCAATAGCTGCAGGAATTTCAACCGCATTTATTATTAAAAATTTGGAATGTAGATGTCCTGTAGTTAGAACAATGCCAAATACTCCGCTGTTAATCGGAGAAGGGGCGACTGCTGTATGCAGAACTCAAAATGTCAGTGATGAAGATTTTTTATTAATTCAGTCAATTTTTTCATCTTGCGGAACGGTAACTGTTTTAAAAGAAAGCCAAATGAATGCTGTTATATCGGTTAACAGCAGCAGTCCTGCGTACATTTATTTATTTGCTAAATCTATGCTCGATAGTGCGGTAAAACAGGGGATAGACAAAGATACAGCATTAAAGCTCATCTGTCAAACACTCTTAGGAAGTGCAGAAATGCTTCTAAAATCCGGTTACACACCGGAAGAGCTAATAAAAATGGTATCTTCTCCCGGTGGTACAACTTTAGAAGCTCTTGAGGTTTTATATTCAAATAACTTTGAGCAAATTATTGATGAAGCAATGAAAGCTTGTACAAATAGAGCAAATGAATTAGGGAAGTAATCATATAAATTAAATTTTACTCATACATTTTATGGAGTATCCTTTAAGGAGATGTGTGAGTAATGGTTATAGTCAAACAGTACTCTTCAAAATACAAAAATCAACTCATTCAAGCGCTGCGTGAAAATAATATTATAATATTATTTTCACTTTTGCTAATCTGCGGTATGATTTTTGGTGCTGTTTTTGCACGAAATGCGAGCTTTAATATTTTGGATAAGCTTGATTTTTTATTTTACAGCAATTTTAAAACGAGAGCTTCTCAACCTATTATTTCAATATTTGCTGCTTCTTTTGCATCATCTTTCATATTTATCCTTGTTTGTTTTCTTTGCGGTTTGTCAATGTGGGGGATGTTCATAATACCTGCTGTATTGTTTTTTCGTGGTTTTGGACTTGGGCTTACATCCGGTTATTTATATGCGGCATATAAGTTTATGGGTGTTTTGTTCAACTTGGTAGTAATCCTTCCGGGGGCGTTTTTGTGTTGTATTTCAATATTGCTTGCGGCAAGAGAAGGATCACGATTTTCTAAAGCGATTGCAAGCAGTGCTACACTCAAAAAGGGGACAATCAGCCAGTCAAAAATGAAAACTTATTTATTGCGGTTTGGAATATTTTTAATGATAGCTTTTTTAGCTTCTTTGCTTGATGTTTTTTTCTCAGTTTGTTTTGGGGGCTTGTTTTCTTTATAGTAGGGGAGATAGAATAATAATGAAGGACTATTGTGCAAATTTCAAAGATTACCTTGTTAACAAAAAGTCAGTGTCGAAAAACACTTTAAATTCCTATATGAGTGATGTTAAACATTTCTTATCTTTTATAAATAAAAACGGAAAAGATAATCCTGCTTTAGTTGACTCTGACTTTATGAGGTTTTATGTGGATGAATTAACAAAATTAAAGAAATCCAATGCTACAATCACAAGAAATATTGCCTCAATAAGGTGTTTTTATCAATTTTTAATTTTTAGTAATGAAACCGCATATAATCCTGCTAAATCTATAAAATTAAAGAAAATAGTAAAAAAATTACCACAAATATTAAGTGGAAAAGAAATTGAGCTATTACTTGCTCAACCTAATGTAAAAGAATTAAAAGGATGCAGAGATAAAGCGATGATGGAGCTTCTTTATGCAACAGGAATAAGAGTTTCAGAATTAGTCAATTTAAACGTAGATGATATTAATATACATACCGGAACTTTAACGTGTAAGAATAAAAAGGGGAATAGATTAATTCCTATTTATTCTACTGCAGTAACAGCGATTTCTGAATATATTTTAAAAGTAAGAAATTTAATTATTTCACCGGACGGTGGACAGGCTTTGTTCTTAAACCTAAATGGACGAAGATTAACAAGGCAGGGCTTTTGGAAAATTGTTAAAAGTTATGCTAAAAGTGCAGGCATTGTAAAGGAAATTACTCCGCATACATTACGTCATTCGTTTGCACTGCATCTTTTAGAAAACGGAGCAGAGCTAAAAGACATCCAATTAATGCTTGGACATGCTGATATTTCATCTACTCAGGTTTATGTCCATTTATTAAATGACCGATTTAAAGAAGTTTATAACAATTGTCACCCCAGGGCAAAATTAGGGTAGGAGTGAATTATTATTGGGACTATTCGGATATAACTTTAATAAACCAGGACCGGGAATAAGCAAAGACCAGCCAAAATTAAAACCCTTTCCTCTTTTTTTCAGCATATTATTTAGAAAATTCAGTGAATTAGTTAAACTTAATTTATTATTCTGTATTCCTGTATTGATTTCATTGGTAATTATATATTTATTAAAATATATAACCAATATTCCTTTTATTCTGTTTTCACCTATTATTTTGATTTCTCCATTTGTTGCAGGATTAGCTTTTGTAACAAGAAATTATGTTAGGGAAGAACACGCATTTATATTTTCCGATTTCATGGATGCGGTAAAACAAAACTTTAAAGCCTTTTTAATAAATGGGGTTATTTGTTATTTTGGATATATAATTTTCAGTGTAGCTATATCATATTATTTAGCAGAGTGTAAAAACAATAGTTTGTTTTATTTTCTATTTGCAGTATGCATCTTTGTTTTGATAATATTTGTATTTGCACAATATTACGTTCCGGTATCAATAGTTACTTTTGATTTAAATTTAAAACAGATATACAAAAACTCCTTGATTTTTTCAATTATTGGGCTGTGGAGAAATTTACTAATTACATTTATTTTATTAATTGTGTTCGGTGGATTATATATTTTACTGTATATGGTTCCGGTTTCTTTATTTTTTATAGTATTATTTGTCTTTCTATTTTTATTTTCTTTTTGTATGTTCTTAATTAATTTTATAGTGTATCCATTAATAGATAAATCCATGATACAACCTTTTCAAAAAGATAGGGAAGACGATGTAAATGATAATGACACAGGGGAAAATAACGATTAAACTAAAAAAGAACCGAATTATTTCGGTTCTTTTTTTCTATCTATATTTCTTTGTTTTACTTCTGATAAAGGGTTAGCGTTTGCTGCACTCTCCATTTGTTTATTGGAAAGGTGAGTATAAATTTCAGTAGTAGCTAAATTTTCATGTCCTAAAATATCTTTTAGAACTCTAATATCTACATTACCATATTGATACATTAGTGTTGCAGCTGTATGTCTAAGCTTATGTACCGAAAGGTCTTCAAGACCAATCTGTTTAAGATATTTTTTCACTATATATTGAACTGTTTTGGGACTAATGCGTTTTTTTTGCTTACTTATAAATAAGGCATTTTTATCTTTTAATCCATCATTGGGGCGGACAGCCAAATAATTTTTTATAGCATCCAAGCAAGCGTCATTAAGATAAATGATTCTTTCTTTATTTCCTTTGCCAAGGACTTTTATAGTGGAAGAGCCATACCTTACATCATTTAGGTTTAAACCTACTAATTCCGATAAACGTAAGCCGCAGTTTAAAAATATAATCAAAATACAAAAGTCTCGTTCTTTAAAAGGACCATCAACCATTGATAAAAGTTCAATGCTTTGTTCAAGAGTAAGGTATTTGGGAAGAGATTTTTTTACTTTAGGTGTTTCAAGTTCTTCAACCGGGTTAATACTAAGCTGATTTGTTTTATTTGTTAGATACTTAAAAAAAGTGCGCAAACTTGAAACTTTGCGTGACCGTGTAGGAGCTTTATTATGGCGCACTGATGTAAGATAATTCATGTACTCAAAGACATCTGTTAAAGAGATAGTTTTGATAAGATTGATATCAACATCTTGTATAGATATTTTATCAAATTCCACATCTTGAGGAACAAGGCCACGCTTCATTTTGATATACCTAAAAAAAGTACGTAAATCAAGGCAGTATTCTTCAACAGTTTTAGGAGATTTACCTTTAATAGTGCCTACATAGCCTAAAAACTCTTTAATAACCGAAGGAACCTCCGCTAATAATTCAGGCTTCATTTTGCTAATTCTCCCCTTAATTATACAAAATATTCATTTTGTATAATTATATACCAGTTTTTAGTCGCTGTCAAATTTATTTATTATATATATACGGATCCCATTTCAAATCTTTAACTAATCCTGTATATTTATCAAACTGTGCGTGGTTTTGACAAAAATATGTGTATTTCATTTTATACTTTGAACATCCATCGTATGCATAATTTGAAGAATCCAACGAACATGAATAGCTATTACTCTCACCATTAAAAACTCCATAATCACAAGTATCACATCCGGTTAACACTCTTTCATTCTCTATCATTAAAAATCATCCATTTTTTATTTTACTTAATATCTATATATCTATTTCCCGGTATTTATATAAATTTGCATAAAAGTTTCTATATAAATCTATTATTTTAGGTTACCCTGATGTGCAACTTCTATTCTAAAATGTCTTTATTCATATCTGATTTTCTTTTTTTCTTTAATTTAAACATTTATTTTTTATGTTATAAGAAATTCAAACTCTAAAAAAACTCCGTACGAAATACCTTCTGTACGGAGTCAATATTTATTAATAATATTATTTTTGGCTTTATTTTTAATAAATATGCATAGTTATTAATTATAACGGATGGAATGCACTGTATATCCTTGTAGAGTTCCTACCCCACACATATTGCCATCTAACTGATACGTCTTTCCATCTGCTTTAAATTGTATCCAAGCATGGTTTATTCCGCCAACGTTTACCCCTCTTACTATTTCAGCATCGTAACCATGACTGTGTAATTCCGCAAGAGCTACTTGTGCAAATGCTACACAACAACCGTTACCGTCATGTAACTTCTCATACGCTGAAGTATACTTTGCGGCTGTACTTCCTCTTTTTGTTGAATAAGAACCTAATATAGAATATACATCCGCTAAAGTATCCGAATAATCTATCTTATATAAATTTTTCCAAGAATTCTTTATTTTTTTATAAAACTCTAAATTCTTTTTATACCGAACTGTACCCCTTAGGTTGGAAACTCTGCTCATCACATAATCATACTCAGCCTGTGTTTTACAACCATAAGTGCTACCATGATATCTTGCTTTAATAGTTCCACTGCTCTGTGATGGTTGGACAGGCTCTTGAGATTCACCGACTGTTATTACACAGTGATTAACTGCTTTTTGACCCGGCAATGTTGTATAAATTGCAGAAGCCGTTCCCGGTTGACCGATAGCTCGTACTTTAAAATAGTAGACATCGTTTCCTGATTCAACAACTTTATGACAGTTTTCAGTTCTTAAAACCGCACCGTTACCCGCGACTATTTTCGGATTTGCATTAGTTCCGTGTATCGTAAACTTAAAGGCATATGTCTCATTGTACGGCCTTGTAAAGCCTATTGTAGTGTCGCTTTCAACAAAAGGCGCTGAAGCTGCTTTAACTGATGATACATTCGATATTAAAAGTGATAACACTGTAACAGACGTTACACAACGGAATATAATCGATTTTTTCAATTTACATCTCCCCCTTAAACAAATATAATTCTAATATAAATTTATCTAAATGTCAAATTGCATTGCAAAACTGAAACTTATTCTACAGTTAAAGGTATAATTCCACCTACATCCGTTAAAATTTCATCAGAAAGTGATATTATGTCAACATTCCTGTTGCTGCAAAATTTTTTAATGATATTGTAATCAGGATGATTTTTAATGTTTCCTGCAAATGCAAGCTTATTTTTTCCTATCATACCACAAGCACCGCCGAGAAATCCGTATTCATAACCTTTTAGCTGAATGTGGCCTTGTGAAATTCTTAGAACATCTATATTATATTTTTCTGCTGCTTTTGCAATTGAAAAATCAGCAGTTATAATAGAACATTTGTTTACTATAACTGTAGAACACTTTGTATATCCCTGTTTAACAGAAATTATTTCTATGTTATTTTTTTCACAATAGTGTTTAATATTACTGTCTAAATATATTTGATTTGCAAATAACTTGTCCCCTATTCGTGCGGCATTTAGTTTAATATCTCCGGGATATAACTTTTCTAATGAACTATCTGAACAAATGGTTTTAAAGCCAATTTTTTGCAGATTAGTCGCAAGATAATCTTCCCCTTTTGCAACAATTATTTTCTTTTTACCCAAATGATGTAAAACCATATCAGGATGAGTGTTTACCGGACTACTCAAATTATCACAAGCTTTTATCGGCAGCACTTGAATTTGAAGTTTATTAAGTGCATTGATTACTTTTGGAAATTTATTAGATACCGCAGCCAACTTTACGTTTTTATTCGGTAAATTGGGCGTATCAATAAAACACATATATTATTCTCCTTAATAGATAATATAAAACTTAACAAATACTAATTTCTAATAATTACTTAATTACCAATGAATATTTTTCACCTGAACACATCAAAATATTGTTGAGGTGAAAAAAATATGAGTATTATTCAATGTGATGAAGACTGTGTTTACCAAAATGATGGATATTGCAGTCTGGAAATGCCTTCCGCAATAACTAATTATACAGGCGACGGCTGCGTTCACTGTATTAAAGTAACGCCAAGAAACAATCAGCCAAAATCGTCTAACGATCAGTCGAAAGCTCAAACGCCTCCCTTACATTTTTAACTCCAATTAGTTTTATATCATTATTTTTTAATTTTACTTGTTTTAAACTATGATACGGTATAATGCATTTTTTAAATCCAATTCTTGCTGCTTCACTTATCCTGGCATCAATATGTGCTACTGACCTAATTTCACCGGCAAGACCTATTTCACCAAAAACGATTGTATCATCATTTATAGGTATATCTTTAAGGCTGGAAACCAACGACATAGCTACAGCTAAATCAACTGACGGTTCATCCAATCTTAATCCCCCTACAACGTTGATATATGCATCTAAATTTGAAAAATAAAATCCTGCACGTTTTTCCAATACAGCAAGTAAAAGCGACATACGGTTATAATCAAATCCTGTAGACATACGTCTTGGATTACCAAATCCGGATGTAGTTACAAGTCCCTGAATTTCTGCAAGAATTGGGCGAGAGCCTTCAATTACGCATGTAACACAAGTTCCCGATACATTTTTTGGCCTTCCGGAAAGCATTGCAAGCGAAGGGTTATCCACTTGATGTAAACCATCGTCCCCCATATCAAATATGCCAATTTCATTTGTAGAACCGTATCTGTTTTTAACTGCGCGTAAAATTCGGTATGACATTTGCCGGCCGCCTTCAAAATAAAGTACAGCATCAACAATATGCTCAAGGACTTTAGGGCCCGCAATAGCGCCGTCTTTATTTACATGACCTACAAGTATAGTTGGGATTTCTAAAGCCTTAGAAGCCCTCATAACGGCATTTGTGCATTCGCGAACCTGTGTTACACTTCCGGGAGAAGAATTGAGTTCGTTAAAGTTCATTGTTTGTATTGAATCAATCATAACAATATCAGGCTTGTTTATTCTCATCTGTTCAATTATACACTGAATATCCGTTTCTGTTAATATGTATAGATTTTCACATTCAACGCCTAAGCGCGAAGCACGAAGCTTTATTTGACGGCTTGATTCTTCGCCTGAAACATAAAGAATTTTTAGCGAAGCACCAAGATATTCACAAATTTGCAAAAGAATGGTTGATTTTCCAATACCGGGTTCTCCGCTAATAAGTATAAGTGAGCCTTTTACGATACCGCCGCCGAGAACCCTGTCAAGTTCGCTAAGTCCTGTGTGATATCTTAACTCATCTTCTGTACTTATTTTATTTATAGAAACAGGAATAGCCCGATTGCGGCCAATAATCATAGAACCGCATTTATCTGCTTTAGTTTCCTGTATTTCTTCATTCATACTGTTCCATTGACCGCATCCAGGGCATTTACCATACCATTTTGCTGATTCAAACCCACATTCTGAACAAATATATATAGTCTTTGTTTTTGAAGCCATATAAATTCCTCATTTTCATTTATAATATCTATCTAAAATTATAACTTATTAGATTCATGAATACAAGCAATCCGTATTTATAAATTTGCATTATAATAATCTAAAAAGCCACTGTAAATTGCGAATGCCATTTGATTTTGATATACTTTATCGTTTAATTTTTTATTCTCTGAATCATTTGACAAAAAGCCACATTCAACTAAAACAGCCGGAACTTCAGCATGCCACAGCAGATAAATAGAACTGGTAGCGGGTTTAGTTTCTCTTTTATTGTTAGGTTGAAGTAATTGTACAATTCGCGATTTTATATTTTCCGCTAATTCTTTACTTTTATCATTTTTCTGGGAATAAAAAACTTGTGCTCCGTTATAGCGGCCGTCCGGAAAGTAATTTTGATGAATACTAATAAAAATACAGTCTTCTTTGCTTTCTACAAATTTTAATCTGTTATGAATATCACTTACTTTTCTTTGTCTTACTGTATCAAGGTTATCATCACAAACAGATACATCTGTCCTTCTTGTCATTTCAACATTGAATCCGGAAATTTTTAGGAGTTTTTCAAGTTCCAGTGCCACGTTTAAATTAATATCTTTTTCCAGAGTAGCAGACTTTCCGGAAGTTCCGCCATCCTCACCACCATGACCAGGGTCTATAACAATGGTAGGATTTCTTTTTTGTACAAGTGCAGATGCCATTTTATCAATTCTATTATAGGATATATATGAAAGAAGTAAAAACGCAATACAGCATAAAATTAAAACTGCAATTGGAAAAAAATATGTCTTCATAATTTTCAAGCAAATCACCCCATGCAATCTATATGCATAGGGTGATTTTGGTTATGTATATGTATTAAATTAAAGATTAATAAATTGTAAAAGTAAGTCATTTCATATTTACTAATTTAGACTTTAATCCGTATAGAACACAAATACTCCTCTTTGTAGATATAATTTAATTAATCCTTACCTTTCAATACTTTTCTTATAAAACAAGAAAAGCGCAGGATTTTATCCTGCGCTAAACTATTGTAAATATAATCTTAATTATTTAACTAAGCTTGCAATTTCATCAGCAAAATTGTCCTGACGTTTTTCAAGGCCTTCGCCTTTTTCAAAACGAGAATAATCTACTATTTCAATTGAGCCGCCTAATTCTTTCGCAACTGAATCAGTATATTGCTTTACAGACATATTGCCGTCTTTTATATATTGCTGGTCGATAAGGCATATTTCTTTAAAGAATTTTCCAAGTCTACCATAAACAATTTTTTCAGCAATATTAGCAGGTTTACCTGAATTAACGATTTGCTCTTTAAGGATAGTTTTTTCATGCTCAATAACATCGGCAGGAACACTTTTCTCATTGAGATACTGAGGATTAATTGCAGCAATCTGCATTGCGATGTTTTTAGCATACTCTTTAAACTCATCTTTAGCAGCAATTTCAGTTGTTGTATCAAATTGAACCAATACACCGATTTTGCCACCTGCATGAATGTAAGCAGAAACTACACCTTCTAAGCGCTTAAAACGACGAATTTTAATGTTTTCACCAATAGTCAAAATTTTATCTTTAAGCAAAGTGTCTATTGTTTGGTCAGAACCTGCTGCTTGACATTTAAGAAGTTCATCAACATCAGCCGGATTCTTTTCCATAATAGTATCTGCGCATATTTTAACAAACTTCTGAAATTCAGCATTTTTTGCAACAAAATCAGTTTCTGCATTAACTTCAATGTTAACTCCAACATTACCTGCATCATTGATATAACTGAATGCAACACCTTCTGCTGCAATACGACCAGCTTTTTTTGTAGCAGCTGCAAGGCCTTTTTCTCTTAAAAAGTCAATAGCTGCTTCCATATCTCCATTTGATGCAGAAAGAGCTTTTTTACAATCCATCATTCCGCAGCCTGTCTTCTCACGCAGGCTTGCAACATCTTTAGCTGTAAAAGCCATTATATTATTTCCTCCGCTTCTTAAAAATTAGTTTTATTAATATTATAGTTAAATACTATTACACGAACCGATTATTCAGCGGTTTCTGCTTCGTTTTCTTTTTCTTCAGCTTCTTTTGCTGCTGCACCCATTTGGCCCTCTTTGCCCTCGATAATAGCATTTGCAACGGTTGCTGAAATTAGTTTAACTGCTCTGATTGCGTCATCGTTTCCCGGAATAACATAATCAATTTCATCCGGATCACAGTTAGTATCTACAATAGCTATAATCGGAATACCGAGTTTCTTTGCTTCAGAAACAGCAATTCTTTCTTTACGCGGATCCACAATAAACAATGCACTTGGCATTTGTTTCATATCTTTAATTCCACCGAGGAATTTTTCAAGTTTTTCAATTTCTAATTGAAGTTTAGCAACCTCTTTTTTTGGAAGAAGTTCAAATGTACCGTCTTCTTCCATAGCCTTAAGTTGGTTTAAGCGCTCAATTCTACGGCGAATTGTACGGTAATTGGTTAACATACCACCGAGCCAGCGAGCATTAACAAAAAATGCACCTGCACGTTCTGCTTCTTCTCTTATAGATTCCTGAGCTTGTTTTTTAGTTCCTACAAAAAGAACAGATTTACCTTCCGCAGAAAGCTCACGAACGAAGTTGTATGCTTCTTCAAGCTTTTTAACAGTTTTCTGAAGGTCAATGATATAAATACCATTGCGTTCTGTGAAGATGTACTGTTGCATTTTAGGATTCCATCTTCTTGTTTGATGTCCAAAGTGAACACCTGCTTCTAATAATTGTTTCATTGAAATAACTGACATTAATTTTTCCCTCCTAGGTTTTTCCTCCATCATCTTCATATTCACAAAATACCTTCTGGCACCTTTTTGTGAATTAGATAATGTGTGTATTAATTACCTTATGTAGTATACCACAAGGCTTAAATGTATTCAATAAAAGAATTAGTATTTTTTATTTTATCTTTTTTAACTCATCCATTAATTTTTCATTCAATATCTTAATATGAGTTCCCTTCATTCCAAGTGATCTGGATTCTATAACTCCTGCACTTTCAAATTTTCTAAGTGCATTCACAATAACAGACCTAGTTATTCCCACTTTATCCGCTATTTTTGATGCTACAAGTAATCCTTCATTTCCATCTAATTCACTGAATATATGCTCCACTGCTTCCAATTCTGAGTACGACAAAGTTCCAATAGCTAATTGAACTACTGCTTTCTTTCTGGCTTCCTCTTCCATTTCTTCATTTTTAGATCTTAATATCTCAAGTCCAATTATAGTCGCACTATATTCCCCTAATACTAAATCATCATCAGTAAATTTTTCTCCAAAGCTTGCTAATAGTAAGGTTCCTAATCTTTCTCTATTACCTACTATAGGAACTATAGTTGTAAGCTTATTATCTATATCACAGGAAATTCCATCTTGAAAAACACAATTTCCGTTATTGCTTAAATTAGCCAGAGTCTCATGTACATTTAAAATCTTATTGTTGTACTGCTCAGGAAATTTCATTTCATTTATTACTTTCTCCTTAAGGATATAGCATTCAAAACCATCTGGGAAATTATATCCTAATATTTTTCCTCTTCTACTTATAATATAAACGTTACATTCCAAAACTTCACTTAACAATTTACATATATCTTCAAAAACTACCGGTTCGGTTCCTGTTTTCTGTAATATTTTGTTCAATTTTCTTGTTTTATCTAATAGTGTTGACATTTATAACCCTCCTTGTTCCCACTACATTATCTCTTACACATAAACATTGCATATACATTCCTACCTATTAATAAAAAAGCTATATTTTTTGCAAATATCCGTATAAAAAATTTTATTTAATTACAATATTAATAATTTAGACTTTTTAAAATATTTAGAATTATTCTTCATTCACTAATTATGATAACATAATAATAATTTTAATTCAATATAATCATTTTAATTCGACTAGTTTTTACATTTATTCACACTCTAAGATTATACTACGAATTAGTTTTTTATATTAAGTGTTTATTCAAATGTAAAATATATAATTTTTATTTAGCTGTTTTTTCGTCTCCATCTTCTACAGATTTATACTCTCTATGCTTGCATTCTGAATTAGAACATTCTAAATAATTTCCTTTGGATTTACTGTACTTTTTTACCATATAGCTCCCACATTCTTTGCACTTTTCTTTTGTAGGTTCAAACCAACTTACAAAATCACAATCAG
>ENA-UOOK01004082-UOOK01004082.1-fermentation-metagenome-genome-assembly--contig:-NODE-4082-length-15966-cov-5.268242_pt1 | contig 15966 bp, 17 predicted proteins | sample MGYA00245777_ERZ724023 | MGnify/ENA primary metagenome ERZ724023 (study PRJEB28704, sample SAMN03018312) | fermentation metagenome | biome: anthropogenic terrestrial biome; feature: soil; material...
TTATCTCAGTCGGCTTTCTTTTTATAGTAGTCTGGGGCTTGCGATGTAAATATAAGAAGTGCTGGACATTATATGCTATTTAAATATAGAGTTTTTTGATGACCCTAAAAATAACAAAAAGTAGCTTGTTCACACAGGAAGAGAAAATGATGAATTTCCAATAAGTTCTTGACACAAACACCGTCATATGCGATATTGACTTCTATCAGATGATATTCTATCGCAGCGAAATGGGCTTGTGGGGTTCAACTCTCTTTGTATCGCCGGAGGAGTGTAAACAGGATGAAATCATGGACGAGGTGACGACCGTCTACACGATGGGTGCAACTGCCTTTTGTCTATTCACTGCGGAAACGCAGGGGTTGCAGACAAATGGCAGGACATAGCTCTTTGCGTCCGCTCGCTTGGGTATAACCTTTTCCTTGACGGATGTGGCAACGAAAAGGATAATTACACCTCGCTGCTGTTCGATTGTCTGGGTATCCCGCCCGATTGGGAGAAAATCAATTACTATATCCTGCTGGATGAATTGTTTTAAAGGAGGGCAAATGATGCCTGGGAATTTATTGCTGGTTAAGCCCAGCGAAGAATACATAGACGAAATCCGTGCCTACCGTCAAGAGTTTTTCGATGACGGCGGCCACTTTAATGGAGACAGCAGTCTGCGGAAATTTGAAGACATTAACGATTGGATTGTGCAGTGCCGTTTGATGGAGCATAGGGAAACGGTACCAAACCCTAACTGGGTGGAGGCAGATCAATATATGCTTGTCCGAGAGGGAGAATACCGAGTGTTGGGAATGATAAACTTCCGTCATTATCTAAATGACTATCTCGCCGAATACGCCGGGCATATCGGCTACGGTGTCCGTCCATCTGAGCGGCATAAAGGTTACGCCAAAGCTATGCTTGCCCTTTGTCTTGAAAAATGTCGGGAACGGAGCCTTGACCGAGTGCTGATAACCTGTGATGACGACAATGAAGCCAGTCGGCGCACAATTATTGCCTGTGGCGGCGTGTTTGACCGCACCACCGTTGATGACAACAAGACGTTGGATCGATATTGGATAACCCTCGACCCTATAGCCGCTTATTACAACAGATATGATGAAAACGGGCGGCTTGCGCTTAACCACGGTCAAGTTGAGTTCTTGACAACAATGCGCTACATAAGCCAATATCTTAAACCTGGTATGAAAGTCGCCGAAATCGGGGCGGGAACAGGACGTTACAGTCGCGCCATTGCGGACATGGGATATTCCGTTGAAGCAGTAGAATTAAACGCCCATAACATTGAGATTTTCAGGGAAAACCTGAAGCCAAAGCAAAAAATCAATATCATACAAGGAAATGCTCTGGACTTGTCGATGTTTGAGGGCAACTCATTCGATATCACGCTGGTGTTAGGTCCGCTCTATCATCTGTATAACGAGGATGATAAGCGTCAGGCGATTTCAGAAGCATTACGGGTGACGAAGCCCGGAGGTGTGATATTTGTCTCCTATTGTATTAGCGACGGAAGCCTCATCTTGAGCGGCTTTCAGAGAAAAGTGTTTGACATTATGGATTACATCAAGCGCGGGAAAATAGACCCGGTAACTTTCACCACCGTTTCCTTGCCGGAAGATGTGTTCGAACTTGTTCGTAAGGAAGATGTAGATAAGCTGATGGACGGTTTCCCGGTAGAGCGATTGCACTATGTCGCTACTGACCTATATACAAATTATATGCGTGATACGGTTGACGCAATGGACGATAAGACTTTTGCATTGTACTTGAGTTACCATTTCTCCATCTGCGAGCGTTCGGATATGGTCGGGATTACACACCACAGCTTGGACATATTCCATAAGAAGGGAGAATAATGATGGACGTTTATTTTATTACTGAGGATGTCCTGCGGCTGCGGGCATTTTATGAAGCTGTGTTCAGCGGCAACTGAAATTGTTAAGGCTTAAAAATGTCAGCTTACACTGTTCGGTGTCCCTCTCTCAGCTTTCGTGCATCAAGGTAGCTGTGATGGCGAAAACGCCAAGCTATACGATATTCGCGTAACCCCGGATGATTTGGGAAAAACCCCACAGAAATTGGTACAATATTCGCTTCTACATTGGCAAAAGAATTCCATGGGGTTGGTCGGATTACCCGGAGGAATGAGCAATCAGCAAGAACTGGTGGAAAAGCTGCGTGATTTCTATGCCGCACTCGCCGGTTGGGAGCAACGAGTGTTATTCTTTATGAAAAGAACAAAGATTGAATTTCCATAGTAAACTGGCCATCCGGGCGCTTGCTTTGTTCAATTAGGACAAATCGAAAATGATGTAAACGAAAGGGCCGTTACTGGTAAGCCAAAGCTGCTTTTTCGTTTACACCATCATCGATTCTATCCTAAAGAATTTGTCATTAACATTATTTATATAATATGTGAGGGATAACAATGAAAATTGTAATGATAAATGGGACGCCGATTCACGGTGTTACATATCACATGAAAACGTTATTTTTAGATCAGTTAAAAGGTGATAACCAGGTTATAGAGTTTTATCCAAAGGATATTCCAGCGTTTTGCGTAGGCTGTAAAAACTGCTTTATAAATGGCGAAGAAAAATGTCCACATTACGTAAGTGTAAATGCTATTTGGATTGCGATGCTTGAAGCAGATTTGTTGGTTTTCGCTTATCCTGTCTATGCGATTCGTGCCCCGGCCTCTATCAAATCATTGCTTGACCACCTTTGCGTACATTGGATGGTACACCGCCCCGAACCCAAAATCTTTGAAAAGACAGCAGTTATCATTACGAACAGCATTGGCGCACCGAATGGATCTGCACAAAAGGATGTTAGAACAAGCCTTTCTTGGATGGGTGTTTCAAAAATATATACCTGCGGTGCTGGCATGATGGGCGATGTTTTTATAGATAAAATGACCGAAAAACATAAAGAAATGCTTTTAAGGAAGATGAGTAAGCTTGCTGACAAAGTGTCCGATATAAAACCGCGTAGACGAAAAAGCTTAAAAGTAAATCTACTTTTTTCTATGTGCAAGCTTCAACATAAAATGGTACTAAAATCAGAGGCACAGCCCAGCCTTGATAATCAGCATTATATTGATAATGGCTGGATAAAGCGATAACTTAACCAAACAAATTCTAATTGAACAAAATCGCTGCGCGATGGTTTGCCAAGACTGTTGCAAAGCAATTTTTTGTTATCTATAAGGACAAAATATTCATGTAGAACGGGTTGCCGATATTGGAAGCGCAGTAAAGTATCTTAGCGAAAATTTCAGTAAATAAGCATAATCAACTGTAACTTCAGAGTATCCTTGCAAAAGGGTGGTGGGAAGGCTATCTTATTGTGTTATAATAATGAAAAGCCAATAAGAATTTGACGGAGGTTATAGATGCGAAAAGTCTACCTAAATAAAACAGGAACAAATGATTGTATTAGTGTCTTTGTTCAAGATGCCGAGGTCCTCTCGGCAGGCACTACAATTCACTCCATGAGTCTGAGAGATAAAAACGAAGAATATCAAAGATACGCAGATGATTACGATATCCATTTTATTTTTGATGATGATATTCCTGCTCCGGCGTTTTACACAGTTCCTCAAGTGGACATTATGGCGAAGGATAGTAAAGGAGGCTTTATTGGAACAGTTGGACAGCAATCTGATTTGGAAAGTGACGCACCTATATGTTATATCAATAACCAACAGGAGTGCTTTTTGATTGCTAAAACAGGAAAAGAATTTATAAAAATAGCAGAGTCATGGAAGCACCACCTTGAACCATATAGCGATATTATTTTTTATGGCTCCAAATCAGAGGCTGAAAAAGAACTTGATTTTATTAGATAAGCTGATGGACAGTTTCTCGGTAGAGCGATTGCACTATGCCGCTACTGACCTATATACAAATTATATGCGTGATACGGTTGACGCAATGGACGATAAGACTTTTGCATTGTACTTGAGTTACCATTTCTCCATCTGCGAGCGTTCGGATTTGGTCGGGATTACACACCACAGCTTGCCTTGATATGGCGGGTTGCCCAAATAGATGCCGCCACTGCTGGCTTGGCTGTACACCAAACGGTCATTTGACAGGTGATGACCTGCGCTTTGTTGCAGAAGCATTCCGTCCGTTTTCCGCCGATATTGAGGTTACAAGCTGGTATCGTGAGCCTGACTATCTCCCTGAATACAAAGAACTGTGGGCGTTGGAAAATGAGTTATCGACAAAGCAACAAGTCCCGCATTGGGAGTTGATGAGTGTTTGGCGGGCGGTGCGAGATGATAGCTATATCCCGTGGCTGAAGTTGTTAGGGCTTAAAAAATGTCAGCTTACATTGTTCGGCGGCGAGGAAAAAACTGATTACTACACAGGACGCAAGGGAGCTTATGATGAGATTGTTCGGTCTATTGAACTCCTAATGAATGCAGAAATTGCCCCACGCCTTCAGGTGTTCGTAAATAAAGATAATGTAGACGACCTGCAAGCCGTTGTGGATTTGATACACGAGCATCGATTAGAAGAACGCTGTGCTGCGTTTGGTGCCCCTTTCTCAGCTTTCGTGCATCAAGGTAGCTGTGGCAAGCTTAGGTACATTTGCATTAAAGCTTGTTGAAGCAGCTCTTTATTATAAATATGAATCTACATACGAGATTTATTACACAGCGACAAATAGGAATTTGCCAAGCAGTCTTTGAGCAAAGATTACTTATATAACGGTAGGAGGACAACAAAATGAGTAAAAATCCATATGATAATTTTCCGCATATTATTACAGATGAGATTACATTAAGAAAAATTATCCCTTCAGACATTGACAGCCTTTTTGAAATATACAGTAACGAAAAACTTTTTGAACAATCCCCTTTCATGCTCAAAAAGAATAAAGATACAGTTGCCAATATGATTAGGCACTTTGAAAGGGATTTTAACAAGAGAAAAGAGATTTTCCTAGGAATTACATTAAATGAAAATCCAGACTATATTGTCGGTGTAGCAGAAATATTTGACTATGTTAGTGATGTGAATATGATAACTATAGGCTATAGACTGAACGATCGCTTTTGGGGTAACGGAATTGCTACGAAAACAGTGAGAGCAATGACAGATTACCTTTTTAACGATATTGGAATAAACCGCATCCAAGCGTTTGTTATGCCTCAAAATATCAAGTCATTAAATGTTCTAAGAAGAGCTAAATTTGTTGAAGAAGGCGTAATTAGGCAAGGACATATTTGGAAGGGTAAAGGTGTTGTAGACCTGGTGCTGTTTTCAATGTTAAAGTCTGAGTACACAGTATGAGGATAACACGAAGCTGACAAACTCCAATTTGTTTGTTGGTTATTTTTAATATAATGAGGAGATGGAGCAATGATTCAATCTATTGTGCATATTGCTTTAGTAGTAAAAGATTATGATGAAGCAATCGAATTTTATACAAAAAAACTTCATTTTAAATTAGTAGAAGATACATATCAACCAGATCAGGATAAGAGATGGGTAGTAGTATCTCCACCAGGTTCAAATGGAACAACAATATTACTTGCAAGGGCATCTAAGCAAGAACAAGAGCCTTTTATAGGGAATCAGGCAGGAGGAAGAGTTTTTCTTTTTTTAGGAACTGATGATTTTTGGCGTGATTACAATGAAATGATAATGGGTGGAATAGAATTTGTTAGGGAGCCTAAAGAACAGGATTATGGAACGGTAGCAGTATTTAAAGATTTATACGGTAACCTATGGGATTTAGTTGAGTTCAATGAAAATCATCCAATGTTTAAAAGAGTGAATTAATTCCAATAAGTAGAAATGATATATAAACAAGAAGTGGGAATTTTAGGATACAATTATTTGTAAAGATAGAAAGGGGTAGTGGTAATTGAAAAAGGCAATTAGATACATTTTTGCAGGAATGGTTTTTAGTGCATTTTTCTTGTTTATTGATGGCTCTGGGGTAGGATTTAAAGGTCATATAGCCAAGATAAAAAAATGGGTTAACAAGTAAAAACAAAGCCCATTGCATAACTATTGGAAATTGTTTGGAATGTTTTACAAAAGAGGGGTATGAATTGTCGGTAAAAGATTATATGTTTTCTCTTATGCTTGGTAACCCTCAAAGTCCATATATATCATTGAGTGATGGTTATGTTGGTGATGGAGGAATTCTTTTATCAGCAGGACAAAGGCAGAGATTAGCTATAGCTAGAGCTTTTTTAAGTAAGGCATCTATAATATTATTAGATGAACCGACATCTAATTTAGATTTACAAACAGAAACTATTATAAATGATTCGGTAAAAGCATTAGTACAAAATAAAACTATGATTATTATAGCCCATAGGCTTTCTACAATTAAAAATGCAAATATTATTTACTTTTTTAAAAACGGAACTATTATTGGAAAAGGTACTCACGATGAATTAATAAATAAATGCAATGAATATGCAACGTTCTACACAACAGGACATAATGACCTCCAATGTCAAAACCTATTTTTAAAATTTTAAGTTATATCCTTTCTCTTTTTTATTAACTTTTATTAAACTGCCTCTTTTGAAAGATTATTGAAGTAATAATTTTCTGGTACATCACCTTCCAAGGAAGCATGTGGACGATAAGTATTATGTAAGCATCAAATCGAGTGTATCTTTAAATAGATCATAGGTTTAAGACATAATACCATCAGAACAAGAAAGCTGAGGTATTATTCTATGAAAAAATTTTCTCATGTCTGTGCAGCCACAACAAAGATGCACCGGCTTGTTATTCCATTTAATCATAATGACCTCAATACATGACAGATCTGCTTCAGCAATTCGAGATCAGTTTCAGAATTTACAGTGACATGACAACCATTGATTTCAATATCCAAGCTTGCTTTCAATTGTTGAGGTTGTTGTTGTAACTGCATCGAGGATAGCTGTACCCATCCGCTTGGCGCTAAATTCACGGACTCTCCCGTGTTTTTCGAAAGTTCCGTACACGCAACCTCCCTCAGCTTTCTTTGACCTGTCGCTCCAGTAATATTTGCGCCCATTGCGACAATCGGTACCCTGATGTAATTTTTCTTGTATCCATACAATCACTTCCGTTCCGGGTTGAAAAAGATTAAAAAGTATTTAAACTTTTTAATCTTTTTCAACTATTACAACCATATTTTATTGTGATTGTACTATTTATTGGGACCACATTCCATGTACTAGTTTCTTTGTAAGCGTCAAATCGAGTGTATCTTTAAATAGATCATAGATTTAAGAGATAATACCATCAGAACTAGAAAGCTGAGGTACTTATCAATGAAAAAATATGATATATGGAAAGAACGGGTGGCGGATTACAGAACCAGTAATCTCAATGCAGGAGAATGGTGCGAAAAAAATAACTTATCCAGAGCCACCTTGCGTTACTGGGTGACAAAATTCAATAAAGAAAAGATGAACAAAGACGATCATCAACAAACCAATGATTTTGTAAAGTTCGCGATACAAGACTTAGCACATAATCCTAAAGAAACTATCACTATAAATTTTAACAAATTATCGATAAATGTATCTAACGGATTTGATCCTGCAATGTTACGTGAAGTCTTGGATGTCATAGGTGCCTATGATTGATGTATCAGGTAGCACTCAGGTCTATCTCGCAACCGGTGTAACCGATCTCAGAAAAAGCTTTAACGGACTAGCAGCAATTGTAAAGCTCAAGTTTAAATTGGATCCCTATTCAAAAAGCATGTTTGTGTTTTGTAATAGAAACCGTAATCTCGTAAAAGTTTTGCAATGGGACAGATCAGGGATGTGCCTATTCATAAAACGTTTGGACAAAAGAAAATTTTCAATGGTCAATGAATGCTTCTGAGGTGAAACTGGTATCACCAAAGTCACTAAGATGGTTGATTGAAGGACTTTCCATAGAACAAAAAGGAGCCTTTAAGGAAAGTCACCCTACTGTTGTCGTTTAAAAAGACACTAATAAGTAGTGAAGCTGAAACCATTGGTGTTCTAGCATTTCGGGCATATTCTCAATCATATTGTTCCAACTGTTTCTATGAAATTATGGTATTATATCTTTATGATTACACAGAAACCAAAGCTCTTTAGCGAAGAACAATTGAATGAATGCAGCAGACACGACTTGCTTTCCATAATCAAAATTCTAATGGCACAGAATATTGAGGTATGCAACAGCTTGGATCTCCTAACAGAGCAAATCAGGCTGTATAATCACCAGAGATTCGGTTCGTCCAGTGAAAAATTGGAGTATGCCGACGGGTGTGAGCAAATGTCTTTGTTATTCAATGAAGCGGAAGCTACTGCGGATCTTAACGCCGAGGAACCGGAATTTGAAGAAATAGTCCCCAAGTCATATAAACGTAAAAAGTCTAAAGGCAAAAGAGAAACTGACTTGTCGGATTTTCCTGTCGTTCGCATTGAGCACGATCTCTCTGATGATGAAAAGGTTTGTAGCGTCTGTAATCGAGATCTTAAAGAAATCACTGTCGAAATTAACAAGAGATTAAGGCTTATTCCCGCTCATTTCGAAGTTGAAGAACATGCGGTACACGTCTATGGATGCCAAGATTCGAGTTGCGGTAATATTGTACGTGCTGAAAACGAACCGTCATTGCTTCGCGGAAGCATTGCCACTCCTTCTGTTGTTGCGGCCATAATGAACGGTAAATATGTAAATTCACTTCCCTTGGCACGCCAAGAAAGTGAATTTAACCGAAACGGTGTTAATTTATCAAGACAAACAATGGCCAACTAGATGATTCGGTGTAGTGAGGACTACCTCACATTGTTATACGATGAAATGAAAAAACACCTCCTTACTTCCGGAGCACTTCAGGCAGATGAGACAAGGGTCCAAGTACTTAACGAGAAGGGCCGAAAGGCTACTACCCAGAGCTGGATGTAAATATACAGAACCGGCGAACTGTGCAAAGAACCGCCAGTGATCCTTTTGGATTATGAAACGACCCGGGCCGGATATCACCCGAAGAATTTTCTACTCGAATATTCTGGGTTTTTAACGGTCGAGGGTTATTGTTGGTTACCACAATCTTCCTGATGCAATAATAGTTTCAGGGTGCTTTGCGCATTATCCGAGAAATATGATTATCCGAGAAAAGTCTAAGAAAGCCGCACAAGACTAAGAAAGTCAGTAGTTTTTCTCGGATAATCTAAATTTGTTAATTGACTAAATTTTTAAGAACTCCGGTATTTCATTTTTCTTTTCGGATTCTTTTACCGCCTTAGAATCTGCGGAGAACCATTTCTTGTTCCATTCTTTTAAGTGCTTATCCACTGTGTTCTGTGACAATTCCGCATAAATCTGCGTTGTTTGAAGTGATGCATGCCCGAGGAAATTTTTTATGACCACAATCGAAACACCCGCCTCTAGCATATGGCTTGCTGTGGAATGTCTCATGGAATGAGGCGGATAACTATCTTCTCTAAATAAAGTCGGATTCTCCGCCTTAGCCTGTTGTACATACTTCTTAAAAATACCTTCAATGCAAGATACACTCATATGTTCATGGGTTTGGCTTGAAAAAATATGTTTGTCAGGCATAGAACCTATTTGTCGATGAGATATGTATTTCCGCAGCATCTTCGCACAATTGTCCGGAATACCGATGCGCCTTGATTTTCCCCCCTTCCCTTTGATGTTCAGGGTAGCTCCTTCCAAATTGAACTGAATGTTTCCTGCCGTCAGGTCGCAGATTTCCTGTGCCCTTGCTCCGCTAGCATACATTAGGCTAAGTAGCACCTTATCCCTGATGCCGATTTCATTACTGTCTTCAGGCAAACGAAGAAGTATCGAAACTTCCTGCACTGATAACACCGCTCGTTGCTTGTTACGGACTTTTTTCATGGGGATTTTAATCACACTTCTCCGAAATACGGATGCGGCATCAAAATCCCGGTTCTGAGCATACTCAGAAAAAGAAAGGATTGCTGATAGTCTCTGGTTTTTAGTTGATGCGCTACAACCCCGGTCTTTCTCTATCCAATCGAAAAATTCTGTCAGAGTGTCAAAGTCTAACTTATCAAAGGATATCTTATCAGCAGAAATCCCTTTCTCGGAATACATGAACGCCAACAGTAATCGGAAAGCATATTTATACGAAGTAACCGTATTTGGGCTTGCTCCGACTGAACAGGGCATGTAATTTGTAATAAAATTGTCTAGTAATTGCAAAAATTTAGAAGGTTTATTCATCAAAGTTCACCTCCGGAAATATTTGTGCAGTGTATCCATCAAACAGTTCCATCGCATCCGGAAACATCTCACTGCTGAATTTCATATATTTTTCTGATTCTTTCAAACTGTCATGCCCTAAGTAGATGGAAAGGTATGGAACGATGTCGTCCACCCTGCGACCTGCTTCTTCTGCCTTTGCAAAGGACTTGAATACAAACACATGCCTCATGCAATGCATGCACGGTCCTCTCTGACGTTTTTTTCTTCCGGGGAGGGAAATATCGCATTGATTCAATATGAAATCGAACTTATGCTGAGCGTTATGTACTGTCACAGATTCCATCGGATCAGATGTGGGAAAAAGATATGCGTCCGGATAACAAACTATCCCCATGGTCATGCAGTATTGCCTAAGGATTTCTGTCAACGAAGGATGCATAGGAACTATCCTTTGCTTGTCACCTTTTGTATATTTCAGCGTCAGCACACCGATATCAATATCTACATCCTTCATTCTTAATGAAAGAGTCTCACCAACGCGAAGCCCGCATCCATACATAAGGCGCAGAATCATTGGAAACTCTACATGGATGAGCGTATTCTTACGTGGCTTCACAACCTGTAGGTTATCTGCAATGAAAAATATACGCTTCATCTCATCGTCGGAAAATATATACGGGATGTAATCGTCATTGATCTTTGGAATCGGTGGTATATAGGCATTAATGCCGTAACTCTTAAGATGAACAAGAAAGATTCTTACAACAATCACCACGTTGGCAATGGTACTGCTCTTTCCCGTAAGTGTGATGATCCAGCCTGTCACCTGCTCTTCGGTGAGGTTTTTATCGTTACAGTCAATGGAGCTGAGGTATTCATCGAATAGCTTAAACGTATGTCGGTTGTGTTCATAGATACTTTTGCCTTTTGATGCTTTCCGAAGTGATAAGAACTCTGCTATCTCATCTTTTAGTACACTCTTGAACTGGATCATAACCGTCCACCTCCTTCAAGGAATGTTTTAAACAAGCTCGATGGTTTCGGAACTTCTATTGAATACTCACGGAGCCTTTCTATGTCGATTTTTGCATAATGCTTTATTGCATCAGGATCAGAGTGTCCCAAGATGGTTCTGACAACTTCATACGGGACGTCATCATTAACCATTGAACTAGCCAATGATGACCGGAATGTATGGGGACCGTGCTTTTTTCCTGATATATCTATACCAGCTAACCTAAAATATTTTGATGTTTCAAAACGCAGAACCGAAGTGGTAATGCCCTGATAGGGTGCATTATGGCGCAGAAACACCGTATTGCTTGCCACTCCCGGACGTACATTGTTGATGTAATCAGCCAGCGCTTCTCTGACTTCAGGTAGCATAGGGAGATGTAATGTTTCTCCGTTTTTTTGTTGTACAAAGCAGATCTCTTCATGCTCGAAATCCAGCTCGTCAAAGGACAGCTTTGCAATATCTCCGGATCTCATACCAAGTCTTGTCGCCAAGAGGAGCATTGCAAAATCCCTCCTACCAATATCACTCGTGCGATTGATAGCTTCTTCAAATCTGAGGATTTCTTCTTCACTATAGGTTATCGGTATATTAATCGGCTGCTTGTAGTGTGGAACAAGTGTAGAAAAATCTGATCCGGTAATTTGCCTAATACTTAAAAATTTCAGAAATGCTCTAGCCACGTCTAAAACACTTTTGCTTACGATTGCCAGACATGCTTTTGTAATGTAAGACGGGTTCAGAGATTGAATATTCGGACATCCAAATGCAATGCATTCTCTCATGAAATTACGAGCAGATCGCTTCTTTGAGTCAATAGAGATATTTTTGTTGCCGATTTCAGCACACTCCGTAGCAAACAAGTCCAATGCATGCTCGTAATTATCGGGCAATAGTTTAATTTTATATGCACGCTGAACCTGATATTCCATTCCGGAATAAAATTCATTGAGCCTTCGGATTGCTGTAAGAATAGCTTTCTTTCGTGAAATGCATAATTGATTCTCTGCAAGATAGTTTTCGTAGTAGTGCACGCCGATCTCAGGAGTGTAAGCACCGATGCCATGCACATCCATAAACGATTCAATTTTCCTTAGTGTCCGTCGATAGCTGATCAGTGTCGATTGATTATAAGACTTGTCCTCAAGATAATGTAGAAATTCTTCAAGCAAGTCTTTGAACGATAGGTTTCTGATTTCTTCTGGGTCCATAAGAATACCTCCTTGGAATGTTTTATAATTCCATTCTAAAGGAAATGTTCATTATCCGAGAAAATATTAGACAAATACTGTTTTTATACTGCTTTCCGATATTCTTCTCGGATAATCATATTTCTCGGATAATGCGCATTATTCAAGAACTAAAATAATGCGCATGCCCGGCGAAAATTTGACGATTATTTAAAGAGTGTACCGGCGGAATATAGGAAAGAGAGCGTAGCCCAGGAAGCATTAAGACGTATTGCGATATTGTATAAAATCGAAGAGTCAATGGCTGGTAAGACAGCGGAAGAAAGATACGAAGCTCGGTTAAAATACAGCAAACCGGTTCTCGATGATTATTTCGATTGGATAAAATCATTATCCAAAGGTGTTGACTCAGAGTCACTGATCGGTAAAGCAATCAATTATTCTCTAAATCAGAGAAAATACCTTGAGAATTATCTTGTAAGTGGAATGATCTCGATCGATAACAATGCCTCTTTATCCTCATCTTTTTATTATCTTAAGCTTTTGGCTAAAACCGCTTAAAATCCGAACCTTCATCAAAAAAGCTGAGGATAATAATATTATCTTAAGCCGCGAAGTCTGACCAGTTCTTCTAGCTTTTTACTTAACATAATTACTTACTTGTTATAATAGGATCCATGTAGTTTCCGTAGGACTGTGGTTGGGAATCCGAGATAATAGTTTTAAATCAACTCCATCCTGATATAGACCTGCTGTTCTGGGTTTGTAGAACATACGTAGATAAACACTTTCAGGAAGATCCAGACACCTAAATTCTCGATAAAAGATACTATGTCAAGAAATAATTACTTCGCTATAATTCTCTGCTTTGAGATAATCCATTACTTTTTATATATTTGAATCATAAAGATCCACATAAATCATCTCTTATGTTTAAAGATTTCACTATGCCTCTTATGATCCTTAAGATATTTATTATCTTCAGCTTCTTTGATGAGAACTCCGATTTTATGCGCTTTTAGCTAAAAGATGAGAATAATAAAAAGATGAGGATAAAGAGGCTAATCCATATATAAGGATTAGCCTCTGAAAGGGTCGCGAAGATTTTTTCGACAGGCCGGAAAAATTGGTTGTTTTGTAATACGCCCAGCGGAGCAACTGCCAGTGCGGTTATATACAGTATAACTGAGACTGCAAAAGCTAATAACTTAAAACCGTATGATTATCTTGTCCATGTGTTGGATACCATTAAAAATCACTACACGAAAACCGACAGAAGTTTTCTAAAGGACTTGCTTCCTTGGTCGGATAAAATACCCACCTCATGTAAATCTGAAAAGAAAGCCTAATTTTTGAACCCTACATCACGAAGGGTTCTTTTTGTCAACATACAGTCGTTTTGACGCTCACGTTTCTTTGACGCTTACGGTTAACCGTGTGCAGCGGGTATAATTATCACTGCACATACATAAAGCAACATGAAAAACTGCGAAATTCCATAGGTTCGGAGTATCGCCAAACCATGTAATTAAAATTGGTTTGTAGAGAACAAATTATTATGTGGGTGCACCACAAACATTTCGTCGTGGCTCTGTTACAAAAGAATTTGAACATTCATACTTCAAGATTCTATTTGTATACTTTCTAAGAACATATAAGCCATGTCTTTTTCTAATTTTTTGATTACGGATATTTCTACCTGCATTTTATCAACGATTTTTTTATCTCTTGTTAGGTTATACTTTATGCTTAAGTTTAACAAAACCTTAATTTTATTTAATAATTCGTTATAACCTTGCTTTAACGTCAGGTAATCTTTTAAAAGATGGATTGATTCAAGATAATCAATACGTAATAACATAGACTTTTTGTGATCCAATAAAACATAAATGGAGTGATAATCAATCGAATCTTTAAATTCGGATAAGTATTCACTGAGCCAATTGTAGACATCGATACCCCACATAACATTGTTGTCCTTGGTTTTATAGAGATTATAAACTTCATAACAATTGACATCCATTGTGTTTTCGCAATTGTAGTAATCACCCAATTCATGGCAAAGTTTCTTAATGTCAAATACATAATGAAAATCATGTGCATCGTAAAGATATATAAAAAATTTGTTACTTGAATATTTTACTGTATAATCGGTTTCATTCATGCTGTCAAGAGATTCTTGCAAGTTTTTATATGGAATAGTTGTCAATGTAAAACTACCGCTCTCAGAGACAAAGTCCGATATGGTGAATTCTTGTTTCTCATCATCGTAACCATATATATAGACTGAATGAATAAAGTGGTAAGCATTTTTTATCAAAGGAATAAAATCCCTGTCAACATTAATAGCCACAGCGTAGTTGTTAGACAATATCTTTTTTATATCATTAATTAATTTATTTTTGTCAGTAAAAAATCTGTAATCCTCTAAAGCGAACATTTTAAAAAAAGGACAATATTTTAAAAATAATTCTTGTCTAAACCTTATGCCACCGCTTATTGGATTTCTATGATCGGTGAATAATTGAATATATGTATTACAGAACCAACTTTTTGCATTTTCGCAAGCATATATAAGACTTAACGGACCTGCATACTGTGGATATGAAGTAATGGGGGGATATGTGACATTAAGCATAAATTTAACCGGTAAATTCATTTATTTGTTCTCCTTTTTTGACTATCTTAATCTTAGCAAACAAACCTTGTAATTGCAATATATTGTTATAAAATCCTCAATTTTTTTTTCATAGACATATTCAATATTGTCTATAATATTATCCACTGCACCAAAAACAAAAAGCATCTATGTTTTTTAGTCAGCGCTTTTGTAGAATGGTATCCTCTTTACCTAAAGCTATTTGGATATACAACAACAAACTAAAAACTATTTTGTGTTCATGGGATAAAAACATTTTCATTTTAGTAAAGGGGGTCTGCTTGTGTGTGAAAGAATTTATTTCTGTGAATTGAATAAAGACATTGATGAATCCTTATTCTCAAAGCTGCTATCCTTTGTATCGGAAGAAAAACAACAGCGTATCAAAAGGCTTGCGCTTGTATCTGATAAGAAGTTAACCCTATATGCAGATGTGCTTGTGAGAACTTTAGCCTGCAAGATTTATGATTTGAAAAATGACGAAGTAAGCTTTGCTAAAAATGAATACGGAAAACCGCAACTAGTCGGTTTTTCATAATTTCATTTTAACGTTTCACATACACGAAATGCCATATCAGTTGCTGTTGCCAATGAAACGGTAGGGATTGATATTGAGCGCATTAAGACAATAAATCTAGACATTTCCCGTAGATTTTTCACAAAGAAAGAACAATTGTTTATTCAAAATGAAGCGGATAACGAGAACGAAATAAACAAACGCTTCTATAAAATATGGACGCAAAAGGAGGCGTATATAAAGTACATGGGTAAAGGGTTATCTATTCCCCTGAGCTCTTTTGATGTGACTGAAAGTGGAATACAAGACAGAATGTATTGTGTTGAGAATAATGGATATATAATTTCCGCTTGTCTTAAAGATGC
>ENA-UOOK01004083-UOOK01004083.1-fermentation-metagenome-genome-assembly--contig:-NODE-4083-length-15964-cov-8.190773_pt1 | contig 15964 bp, 18 predicted proteins | sample MGYA00245777_ERZ724023 | MGnify/ENA primary metagenome ERZ724023 (study PRJEB28704, sample SAMN03018312) | fermentation metagenome | biome: anthropogenic terrestrial biome; feature: soil; material...
AAAAATATAGGTAATAAAAGATGAAAATAATTAAAATTTAAAATGTACCTATTTTATAAGAAATAATATGTTCACGTAATGCCTTTTTACATTTATCTATATCCTTTGATCTTAACGCATCTATTATATCATAGTGATCCGTAGCCGATTGTAGGAAGTTTCCGGTTTCATACATATCATAAAGCATTGCAATTCTAAGTTGAAAAAACATGCTTTCCAGTATTTTGACTCTTCTTTGACTTCCCGATTTCTGCCAAATAAATCTATGAAAATCCATATCCTTCTTATTAATTAAAATGGATTTCTTGTTATCATCATAAGATGATTCAGCAATATTCACCATTTCTTGAACCAAGTGATTCAAGTGTTTGAAATCCTTCTCAGTTAGCTTGTCCTCATAAATCAAAATCTTATTTATATTGTTTTCCAAAAGAAGCCTAATATCAAATACTTCTTTCATATCCTCTAAAGTATAATCAGTTACATATGTACCTTTTCGAGGTTTAGTCGTAAGTATTCCTTCGTTTTCCAACTCTCTGATGGCCTCTCTAACAGGTGCCCTGCTTATGCCTAACTTCATTGCCACATCACTTTCATAGATATGGTCACCTATTTTATAATTTCCTGCTAATATTTCTTCTTTAATATAATCTACTACTATACTATTTAAATTTTCTCTTCTGGAGAGATAACTTCGTTGTTCGTTTTGCATTTTATCCCCCTTCTGATATTATAAGGTTAATAGATCTGCTAGTAATTACCCCCTGCTTCTATTTATAGTTGTAATTATATCACCTTTTTTGTCGACAATCAACAGTTATTTTCAAAAAATTTAAATTCTTTAATCTTTTTTTCATTTTGTTAATTCTTCTCTTGTACCAATTTTTGCTTCAATATATAATAAAATTAAGTTATTAGCCGAGGTGATTTAATGGAACGCTATGAAAAGCAAATGTTATTTAATGAAATCGGACAGGAAGGGCAAAAGAAATTATTAAGTAAAAAAGCTGTTATTATAGGCTGCGGTGCCTTGGGTACAGTGATATCAAACAATTTAGCCCGCTCAGGAGTAGGATATTTAAGAATAATAGACCGAGATTATATTGAGATATCAAATCTTCAAAGACAAATTTTATTTGACGAGGAGGACATTGAGAACAACCTTCCAAAGGCTATAGCCGCAGAGAAAAAACTTAGAAAAATAAATTCAAGTATTTATATAGAAAGCAGAATTACTGATGTGAATTCAAAAAATATTGAGGGATTGTGTACAGGTATGGATATCATCTTGGATGCCACTGATAATTTGCAAACCAGATATTTAATAAACGATATTTCAATTAAGCTAAATATCCCATGGGTATATGGAGGTGTTATAGGCAGCTCAGGTATGGTACATACTATCATACCCCATATTACCCCTTGTCTTAGATGTATGTTCCCGGAAATACCTCCCATCGGTTCTACTGAAACTTGCGATACTGTAGGGGTTCTTAATTCTATTACATCTATAGTTGCCTCCATGGAATCAATGGAAGCAATGAAAATTCTTATTGATAGAAAGGATGCTGTAATCAAAGGACTATTATATATGGATATATGGAACAATGATTTTGAAATGATTGATCTTAAAATTGATAAAAATTGTACTGTATGTGGTAAAAACCAATTTGAAATTTTAAATACTACATTTGATGAAGCTGTATATTTATGTGGAAAAAACAGTATACAAATAAATCCTCTACAGAAAAGTGTATCTACAGAAAGTATAGTTAATAGATTAAAGGCTTTAGATATTGATTATAAGCAAAATGTGTATTTTATAAAATTTAATGTAGAAGATGTGCAGATTACATTATTCTATGACGGACGTGCTATATTAAAAAACACATCTGATATAAATAGGGCAAGGTCATTGTATGCGAGATATATTGGAAGTTGACTAACGTCAACTTCTAATTCACAATTCACAGATCACAATTCACAATTGAAAATCAAAAGAGGAGATTCCTCCACTACGGTCGGAATGACAAGAACTCAAGATCCTTCGCAAGACAGGTACCTGTTGCCAATCTCAGGATGACATCTTGCATTAATTATACTGCACGAAACAGAATGATACCCTGTAGTGATTATTCCGAAAAGGCAATAATTGTCTGCTAAGTCATCCTGAGCCTAGCAGGATAATTTCTGCTTTCGAAGGATCTAGGGTTTTCCATTGTGCATTGTAAACTGTGAATTGTGAATTATCTTCTCAGTAACTCTACCTCCCTTGAAACATCTTCTGATTTGTATTCCAAGGATATTACCGGATTAACATTATATTTATCTAATAGATTTAGAAGTTCTTCAATCTCAATATTCGTTGGAGCATGATGCTGGTCATAAATTTTATTATTTGAATGTAGATGAATATAAGCTAAATTGGGAGCCAATTCTTTTATCCAATTTTCTAAGTCCACTCTTCCAAGTCTTGAATGACCTAAGTCAAAATTGGTCTTAACATTCGGCAAATCTATTGCATCCATTAATTCTCTAAGCATATCCGGAGTCTCTTCAAATATATTTTCTATCAGAACTGTACCCTTATAATCTTTCTCTTTTTTCATTATTTCATGCCAAACTTCCTTAGCCTGTATGTTGTTAAGCTTTCTAAGACTTGGTTCATTTAAATATGGATTGATTTGACTATGAAATATACAAAAGTCCATTTCTAATTTCTTAGCTATATCTAAGGTTCTTAAATACTTCTTGATGCTAATATTTCTGATTTCATTATCAGGGCTTGATGGCTTTAAGTCGAGAAAAGGACCGTGCATTGACTTTGTAAATTTAAAATCCTTAAATAGTTTTTTGTATTCTGAGACTAAATCTGCTATATCCTTATCCGTAAGATTTGATTCGGTAAAATCCTGAATCTCTACCCCTATTTTAAGACTTTCAAATTCCTTTATATTAAAATCATGGATAGTACTTATACACTTTAAAATAATTCTTTCCATAACACACCTCTAACTATTTCTCACACCTATATTTAATTCCTTAATAAATTTGTACCCATCTACTATGGATATTACATTTATACTTCCATTATCCAATTTAAATCTAAAAAAATATTCAGGTTCATCAAAAACCCATGAGCATATGATTCTTATAATCCCTTCATGGGTAATCAACAATATATTTTTGTCTTCTTTGACTACATCTTCAAGAAATCTCTTTACTCTTTCATATGCCATGTTTATACTTTCTCCCTTAGGAATTCTGTACGTATATGGCTCCTTAGACCATAAATTAGATTCATCTGGAAATTTTTTTGAGTATTCATCATATTTATATCCGGTAAATATTCCAAAATTTATTTCTGCTATTCGTGTATCTGCAATTCCTTCAAGTCCAAGATAATGTCTTGTTTCATCAGTTCTTCTCAAAGGACTATAATAAACCTTCTCAAAATCATATGATTTAAGCAATTCCTTAGTATTTAGGATTTGCCTAATACCTTTTTCTGTAAGACTTGTACTTTCTCTACTTAAAATCTTTGCTATATTGTCCTCTGATTCACCATGTCTAACCATTATTATATCCATTGCATAATCCCCCAAATCCCCCAAAACGAAAACAACGATATTACCTCTCCTATTTCAATTATTGCACCATAGGTATCACCTGTCATACCACCAATTTTCTTATATGACCATCGGCTAAAATATTCATCAAATAGAAATGTTATTACCAGTGGAGTTATATAGTAATAATTTGTAAATATTAGTATTACTAAATATATTACTGTGTTTATCAGTATAAGATTTCTAGGATTACTTTTGTGAAACATATCCCCCAAGCCGCCTTTTCTGGCTACTTTTTTATTAGCAATAATACTGCTTGCCCCAAGTCTGCTATTTACCACAGATAGAATTAGTGCCAAAGGAAGACCTTTTTCAAAGCTTGATATGATAACAAATTTACTAAGTATAAGAAATATGATACTTATGACTCCAAAAGTTCCAACTCTACTGTCCTTCATTATTTCCATAGTTCTTTCTCTGTCTCTACTGGATAAAAATCCATCAAAAGTATCAGAAAGTCCATCTATATGAAGCCCTCCAGTTAAAAATAACAACACAAATACTGCTGCTAGGGACGCTATATTTGTATTCAGTTTAGATAATGGATAATATATAGCTGCTGCTAATGAACCGATAAATGCCCCTACATATGGATAGAAGAACAGACTGTATCTCATATTTTTTTCATTAAAATCTACAGCCTTTTTTATTGGAATTCTGGTAAAGAATTGAAAGGATAATATTAACCCATCTATCATTTTATCTTCACCGGCATTCCACAACATACTAAATAAACTTCATCACATAGTGTAGCTATTTTCTGATTTATCCTTCCCTGAATATCTCTAAATACTCTAGATATATGATGCTCGGGCACTATGGAATCCCCTACTTCATTAGTCACCATTACAAGATTGAATCCCCTTTCTTTTAGTGAATCTATGAGTTTTTCTATTTCCGATATTATCTTGTTCTCTACATCTCCTTGCAGCTTGTAATCAATGTATTCAATATCCTTTGTCATATCAAACATAATATTTGAAGTAAGTACTGTAATACAATCGAGCAAATAATTTCCTTCATCGCCGATACATTGATCCAAATTATAATTTCCTTCAAAGGTTCGCCAGCATTCAGGTCTGCTCTTTCTATGAAGCTCTACCCTCTCATCCATTTCCTTGTCATAAATTCTAGATGTTGCAATATATACAACATCCTTTTTATCTTTATATATACTTTCTGCAAAGGTGCTTTTCCCACTTCTTGCACCTCCTGTAACTAAATATATCATGGCAATTTCCTTTCTAATTTTCCTCTCTTATATTGACCAATACATTGCTATCCATTTGGGCATCTTCAAAGGTTCCCATATTTTCTAAAGTATATAATGCTGCTTCGATTATTTGGAATGCAAAAGGACATCCAGTCCCTTCCCCTAATCTCATATTCAAATAAACCATTGGTTTAAGATTTAGCTCATCCAAAACATATTTTGCGCCTGGTTCATTAGATAGGTGCGAAGGTAATATAAAATCCTTTACCAATGGATTTAATTTTGCTGCTATAAGAGCTGCAGCTGAAGATATATATCCATCTACAATGATTGGCTTTCTATTCTTAGCAGCCGATAAAAATAATCCGCACATTCCACCGATGTCGAATCCTCCTACCTTGGCTAGTACATCAATTGGATCCTTTTTATTAGGCTTATTTATTTCTATACCCTTCATAATAACATTTATTTTGTTCTTTAGTTGTTCATCTGTAAGCCCTGCACCTTTACCTGAAATAACATCTATATCATAATTAGCGAACACTTTTAATACTGCTGCCGATGTAGAAGTATTTCCTATACCAAGCTCACCTGTACCAAGTATATCATAGCCTTCATGATACAAAGTATTTCCAACCTCAATACCTATTTCAATTGACTTAACAGCCTCTTCATAGGTCATTGCCGGACCTTTAGCAAAGTTATTAGTTCCATTGGCTATCTTTCTATTTAATACCCCAGGAATATCTAATTCACCATTTAATCCAATATCAACTATTTTGACATCTACATTCCCGAATTTCGCAAGTGCAGAGATTCCGGTTTTTCCTCTGGACATAGATTCAGCCAGCAACCTTGTAAATATTTGTGGTGCAGAAGATACTCCTTCCTCTACAACTCCATTGTCGCTGGCCATTACTACTATTGCTTTTTTATTTATAGAATTTTGTACCCTTCCTGTCATACCTGCCAGTTTTATTGTTACTTCCTCTAATGTACCAAGACTGCCAACAGGCTTAACCTTTCTATCCCATTTTTCTCTTACACGTTCCATTGACTCTTTATTGACGGGCTTTATATCCGCAATTGTTTGCCTCAGTAGTTCCAAATTTGTCCCTCCAAAAGTTTTTTATTAATCTTATGGTAACATAGATAAAAATATTTGTAAAATTAATATTTACTGAGTATTGGGTGTTTTGGAACTACTATTAATCTCTATGAGGACAATAATTATTTCTCCACCATGAATTTCAAAAAGCTAGTTACATAATACTGCAACTAGCTTCTTATTATTTGCTTATTATTTAGAGATTATATTCTATTTGTACTAGATGGTTCAAACCAAATCTTAATACGTATAGCTCTATACTTCTGAACTTTATAATTATTAATACTAACTAAATTAATAAATATTAACTAATTACTAATATTAGACTCTGTTAATTCCACATCTTTTTTATTTCTCATATACACAAATATAATTAAAGCTCCGCCCACAACTAAACCAATAATATCTGTCATTAAACCAGGTTTAATTAATAATAAAGATGTTGCACACAAAATAACACTCTCTATTTTATTAATTCTCATCTGCATTATAGTGTTTTGTAATCCAAAGGATAAAAATGTAGCGCCGATTAATGCTGACACTGCTGTTGTTAAAATTGTTCCAAAAGATCCTTCCCATAAAAGCGATGGTCCGTAAGCAAACATATATGGTATTACAAATGCAGATATCCCTATCTTACAGGCTGTAAATCCAACTTCCATTGGTTTTGCTTTTGCAATACCTGCACCTGCATAAGCAGCTAATGCAACTGGAGGTGTAATTGCAGATATACATGCAAAATAGAACACGAACATATGAGCTGCTAAATTACTTAACCCTAATTGCACAAGAGCAGGTGCTGCAACAGCTGCACAAATTAAGTAAGAAGCAGTTGTAGGTAATCCCATTCCCAGCACTAGACTTGCAAGCATCGTAAGCATTAAAGCCAAAGGTAGTATACCTTGAGAAAGAGCAATAACAGCACTAGCAAATTTAAGCCCTGTACCAGTTAGATTTATTACACCTACTACTATTCCTGCAGTTCCACAAGATGCTATAATACTAACTGAGCCAATTGCTCCTTGGTATAAGGCATCTAAAATACCTTTCATACCAATTCTTGTTTCCTTTCTAAAATACGTTACAACAATGGAAGTGATAATTCCCCACATAGCTGCTCTAATAGGACTGGCTCCTAAAACCGAAAGTACATATATCAAAACTATAAGTGGAAGTAAGAGATACCCTTCTTTAACAATAATTTTTTTAAACACAGGTAATTCCTCTTTTGGCATTCCTTTAAGGTCATTTTTAACTGCCTCTAAATCTACCATTAAGAACACTGTAAAGAAATATAATAATGCAGGTATTATTGATGCTGTAACTATTCTCATATACGGAACTCCAACTAACTGAGCCATTATGAAAGCAGCTGATCCAAGAATTGGAGGCATGATTTGTCCTCCTGTAGAAGCTGTAGCCTCAACTGCTCCGGCAAATTTTGGACTGTATCCAATGGACTTCATCATCGGGATTGTAAATGAGCCAGTAGAAACTACATTTGCAACTGAATTACCTGAGACAGTACCAAATAAAGCACTTGATATAACTGCGACTTTTGCTGGACCTCCACGATTAGAGCCAGATATGCTTAAAGCTAAGTCTATAAAAAACTTACCAGATCCAGTTACTTGTAAGAAGGCACCAAATACAACAAATAGAAATACCATAGTAGCTGATGCATTCATTGGAGTACTAAATATTGCATCCATTCCTATCATATAACTCAATATTTTAGACCAAGAATATCCTCTATGCCCAAGTAATCCTGGTATATAATTACCAAATCGCGCATATAGCAAAAATGCAATCGCTATCCCTGGTAAAACGTTTCCACAAGTCCTTCTAGTAATTTCTAGTATCAATACAATAATTATTATACTAACAACTATATCTAATGTAGTAGGTGATATGCCAATTCTATAAACTAGTTGGTCCATTTCTAGAACCATATACATTGCAGCAAATATGCCTAATGCCATAAGTAAAAAATCGTACAAAGGTATTTTGTTGGGGTTATCTTTTTTCCTACTTTTATACAGAGCCAACGTCAATATGAACCCAAAGCATACATGTCCACAATATATTATCCACGGTGTAATTGGTTTAATAGCCAAAGTATATATATGGAAAAGCGTCATAATAATGCCAGTTATATAAATTATTTTTCCCCATATATCCTGTAATTCCCGTTTTGGTAATCCTTCATCTTCTAATTCAGATATATCGATATTACCTTTATTCTTTTTCATACATCACTCACCCTCTTAGTTTTGTTTGGATTATTTAACTATTAAGTTATCTGGTACTTCTATACCAATCTCTTGATAGTATTTTAAAGCACCTGGATGAAGAGGGATGCTGCTTTTATCTATATTCTTTGGTAATGTATCCTTTGAAGTTGGATCTATTGCTACTAATTCTTCATGATGATCAAATGTAGTTTTAACAAGATTATAAACTATATCATCTGGTATATCTTTATCAGCTATGGCTATATTCCAAAAAGTGATAACAGGAATTTCACCTTCTTGATGTTTATATGTTCCTTCAGGAACTATACCTTGTGACCAATATGGATATTCTGTAAGAATTTTATCAATGTCCTCTTGCTCTAATGAAATATATTGAATTTCATGGGTCGTTTCTATATCTAATAACCATGGTGCGGGAAGCCCAGTAATCCCAAAGTTTGCGTCTACTGTACCATCCTTAAGTGCATTAATTTGTGCATCTGATGGTAAACTACTGATGGATTTAGGCTTAATGCCTAAAACATCTAATACCGCTCTGCCCGCTAAATCACTTGTAGCACCAGGAGCACCTACACTAATATTTTTACCTTCAAAATCGTATATGCTCTTTATACCACTATCTTTTAATGTATAGATATATAAGACACTACTATACATAGGATACATGGCTCTTATTTCTTGATATTTTTCCCCTTCTGCCCAACCTATTCCATCAAATGCTTCGCCAGCTAACCAAGTAGTCGCAAACCCCAATTCCATTTGTTCTTGTTCAATTAACTGAATATTAGTATTTGGTCCACCCGTAACTTCTACTGATATATCAACATCTTTCAAATTATCATTCATAAGTTTTGCCCAGCCACCGCCTAAAACATAATAAGTTCCACCTGCACTAGAAGTTCCAAGTAACATTCTCATAGGACTGCCACTTGATGGTGAATTTGAGGATGAATTTGAAGGTACATCTGAATTTGAATCTGTTGTATTGTTTACTGGTTCATTTGGTTTATTTGAATTTGAACTACATCCTATCATTGTAATAAGTAAAACTATGCTCAAAACTAATGCTATTATCTTTTTCATTCTATAACCCCCATCATTTTATTTTTAATCACTAATGAGTAGCTTGCATTTATCTGCTAAAACCAAGCTTTTGGTCAGAATTACTGCTTTTTCATTATAGGTATAACCTACTCTAGATAATAATAAAACTGGTGATCCTGCAGTTGATTTAAGATAAAATGCTTCTTTTTCTCTAAGTAAAACAGGTTCTACCAAAAGTTTAAACTTAATAAGAGTCACTCCATACTTATTTTCTATTATGTCATAAAGTCTTTTACTCAAATCCTCCATTATAAGTTCCGGGAAAAGAATAGAATCATAATATGATTTTTCTAAAATGGAAGGATCTTTTTCCTCTCCAATATATCTTAGCCTAGATATTTCAATAACAGTACTAGATGTTGGTAAATCCAACGCTTGTCTGATAGAATAAGAAGCCTCTACTTTACTAATATCTAATAGTTTATGTGAGTTTCCAAATTCACTAGGGAAGTAAAATTTTAAATAATTTCCTTCAAATGATGGTTTTGTAACAAAAGTGCCTAAACCCTGCTTGCGAATTAGAATACCTTCAAGTACCAGATTAGCTATGGCATGGCGAACAGTTGAGCGACTGACATTAAAATATTTTGCCAATTCCATCTCCGAAGGTAATTTAGAACCTTGTGGCCATTCTTGACTCTCTATTTTCTCACGAATATATTCTTCAATTTGATAGTAAATTGAAATACCTTTTTGCTTAATTTTATTCATATTTTCTTGATTCTCCCATTAATATATTTCCTGAACCACCCCATTTCCAAACTAATATCCTACAAATTAAATCCCTCTGCATAACTGAGTTTAATCTTAGACATTTCATTTTCTAGATTTATTTCTGATAGTTCAAGTTCTTTTACTCTATTTTCATATACTTGAACATCTTTATCAAGACCTTTTTCTAATTTACTAATAGAATTAGCACTCTCTTTTTGTGAAGGAGAACCTAAGCTAAGTTTATTTTCTACTGAATATGTTGCATTAAGGAGTTTATTTACATCATCCTGTGTCCAGTCAAATGTACGTAAAGCATATATTTTACCGACATTATTTATCATTTCAATTGTAATTCCATCTGAATTAATACCTTTTTCTACACATTCACTAACTACTTTTCCTACAATCTGATGTGCCACCCTAAAAGATAATTTTTCTTTTTTTACAAGCTCATCAGCTAATTCTGTAACGGTTGAAAAATTAGTATTTGTGTTTAATTTCATTTTATCTTTTTTGATTTTTAAAGAGCTTAATGTACCATTTAATAATTCCAAAATGGCATCCACTTGTGTACATGATTCCCAGTACATTTTAATACTCTCTCCACCTAAATCACGACAATGACCATATGGAATACCCTTCATGCATGTAAATATTGAAACAAATCCACTTAATAAATGTGATGTCTTAGCTTTTATATGCTCTAATGTAATAGGATTTTTCTTCTGTGGCATGATACTACTACATGCAGCCATAGAATCATCGACTTCAACATATCCAAATTCATTTGTAGCCCATATATAAAGATCATTTACAAATCTATTTATATTTGAGCCCAAGATTGCAAAGTTTGCAGCAAATTCTAACAAGTAATCCCTTGATGCTACTGCATCAATACTATTCTGAATAGGACCATAAAATCCTAATAACTCCGCAGTATACTGTCTATCAATATTAAAGCTTGTGCCTGCAAAAGCACCACTGCCAAGTGGACAATAATTGAGCCTTGTATAAGCCTCTTCTAAACGTTTATAATCCCTTTCTACAGCATTAGCTACTCCTAATAAATAATGAGCTAATGTTATAGGCTGAGCAGGTTGCATATGTGTGTATCCAGTCATAACTGTTTCCGTATTTTCTGATGCTAGATTTATTAAAATAGAACGAAGCTTTAAAACCTTAGGATAGATTTTAATAATTGAATCTCTAACATTCATCCTATCAATTGTAGAGTGTAAATCGTTCCTACTCCTAGCAGTATGCATTTTGCCAGCAGATTCAAGACCTATTTGAGAAATTAAATATTGCTCAATATTAAAATAATAGTCTTCATAAAGAGGATTTACCTCAAATGCCTCAGTGCCTTTATCTCTTAAATCTAATAACGCTTGTAAAATTGTTTCTACATCACTTTTTTCAATAATTTCTTGCTTATTGAGCATTAGAACATGTGCTAAATTTAGGTTAATCATATTATAAAAAGATCGATTACTATCATCTAATATTGAAGGTTCAAATATATATTTACATACCACCTCATTCGGTGCAGATTTTAAACGCTCTCTCATTGCTATCCCCCCGTTTTGTCATTAACTTAATGCTAATTCTTCTTCTCCATTAACAAATGAAATTATTTCTTCTTTATTCTTTCCGTCAATACCCATTATCTCTAAACTAGTTCCTTCCTTTGAAAAATCTTTGCCTCTTACGAGATTTGCCATCAATATCAATACATCAATAGTCGGAGTAGGTACTCCTAATTTCCTACCTAATTCTTGCATTGGAATAAGACCCATTGGTACATCTTCATCGATAAACCTATTAGGTACTTGGCTTGCATTTGATTGTATTTCATTAGATTGTTTTATAGGTTTATAATGTTCTCCTTTATAACATATATCATGGAATTCATCATATGATATCGGTTTAAACCCTAAAGCCTTCAGAATTTCCATACGTTCATTGTCCATAGCATATTGTATTCTAACTACACTTGGTGTTCCCCAACTATGAAAATCAGCATCTTTTACATCAGGAGACTCTACTTTTCCCATATTAAACAAATAGAAAGCCACATGAGTTGTAGGATTAGAATTATTTAAACCAACTTCAAGTGTATTTTGTGACAAAATAGCTTCAGGAATTGCCTGCTTAACAATTTCAATAAACTCTTGATTTCTATTTGCAGGAAAAGCTGCTACTGGCAAAGCTAATTTACGAGCTTTAATACCAGCATGTGCTGGTTCTAATAGTCTAGTAGCATATGGAAAGCTTAATGATTCACCTATTAGAGGAAGTTCTTTTACACCACATTTCATTAATGTTTTAGCAAATGATATAGAGCTTCCTACATAACCAGGTAATAATACAACAGTATGTTCAGGTCTTATGTACGGAGCCATTTCTGATGCAAGTTCTCTATGAAAGTTTGAAGTAATAGCTACAAGAAAAACATCGCCAGCATTCATTGCTTCTTCTAAATTTATAGTTGCCTTTTTTACATGCCCAAACCCTTGTACAACAGGACCACTCATCTTAATTCCACCATTTTTAGCTATTGGTCTGATAGCGTTTTCATTTTTGTCATAAATTGCTTGAACCTCGACTCCTCTTATAGACATGTCACCAGCCAAAGATTGTCCTCCGTTACCAGCACCAATGATTACAAATTTTTTACTCATCCTAAAATCTCCTCCTTTATATTCGTATTTTATACTTATATTCTGGTCATTCGGTTGTACGTACATCCGATTGTTATAATCATATTATACCTTATACTAAATAATGTCAAGTACATGAATAAATATTCTAAATAATTTCTAAAATATAAATGTTTCCGTAATGGAAAAATAAAAAAAGTAAAGATTGCTAAATCTTGTAAAGTATGATACACTTGTCTAGAACTTAAATTAAGAGTAAATAGTAACACAATAAATTTCAATACCTTTATTATTAACATGTGTATCGAAAATCTATTAGTGGGGATTATTAAAATAGTTTAAGAAATAAAATATTGGAGGTACACATTAATGAATGGTACAGTAAAATGGTTTAATGCAGAAAAAGGATTTGGATTTATAACAGGAGAAGATGGTAAAGATGTTTTCGCTCATTTCTCACAAATCCAAAAAGATGGTTTTAAAGCTCTTGAAGAAGGGCAATCTGTAGAATTCAAAGTAGTTCAAGGTCAAAAAGGACTACAAGCAGAAGACATCGTAATAAAATAGATAATTTTCCCCTGGATTCTTCCAGGGTTTTTTATTATCATTTTTAAATTAAAAATATATTGAGGAAAACGTTATTATCTTAACAAATATTTTACCTTTTCTACGTATTCTCCCTACATATAATTGAAATATAAGAATATTCCAATTATAGTCATTTACCGTCTTTCTCTATTCCTAAAAATATTTATATATGATAAAATAATATAAGTTGAAAACTTCTGCAGCTTTCTTATGTAGATATTGACATTTTATTATCAACACAATAATATATTATTGTGTTCCAAAATTGACAGGAGGTTTATATGCTAAGAAAATTGATTGGATTAATTGCTTTTGCTTTAACTGGTATGGGTCTTATAGCACAAACAATAACAGGGGACTTAAGTCTTTTAAATACATTGTTTTTGGTAGTTTTAGTTTGTTTACTAGCAGTGAGCCTTATTGAGCAGTACAATGAATTGAAAGGCTAGGTGCTTCATGAAATTAGATAAAAATAAAGTATATATATTGATATGTTCATTATCTGGAGCCACTTTTACTTGGTTCTTAAATCATAAATTGGGATATGGTGCAATCGTAGCTAATGGGTTAGTTGGTGTAGTTGCAGCAATTCTGTTGCCGACTTCTCTATCAAGTGTTACATTTACTTCATCATTTGTAGGAATGAGTTCAACAGCTGTTATTCCATCATTATCAGCTGCAGCCTTGGGAGGTTTAATTGTAGGATTGATAATAATGAGCACAAAGGAAATTTATGCAGGAATTGGCGGTAAAGGTGGCACTACAGCAGCATTAGCTTCATTAATAACAAAAACAATATTAGGTCTTATTAGCTAGAGGAGGAATTAGGTGGTAAATATTTATATTATATTAACAGCTGTTTTAGCAGGAATATCCACCTATTTTATTGCAAATAAATTAAATAAAGGTGGTGTTTTTGCGTCCGCAACAGTCACCTTAATTTCTGGTATTATCTTTCCCTTTTTCTTTCCTGAAGTTGGTACTACTTTAATGACTGTTGCAGCCTGTGCTTCTTATGCAGGAATGATTTCCATTAGGAATGCACCAAGCATTAAGGAAATGATTATTATTTCTGTAATTGCAGGAATAATATTTATTTTATCAAGTAAAGCCTATGTTGGGGTTGGTGGTAGACTTGGTACTATAGCAGCTATCTCATGCTTAACATTGCTAGGTGCTAAGGCTATTATAAACCGTAATAAATAGGATTAGTCGTATAATAAAAGAAAAGTGAAAAAAGGATGTATTCCTTTCTTCACTTTATTAAAAATTCGGTTATTATGACCGCTGAATCAGCACGCGCGATACTGATTTTTTCTTCATCATCTGTTTCTAGGATAAGCAATGAGAACCCATCAATATTTCTTCTCTTATCATTTAGATTTATAACATAATCATTCATAGAAAATACAGTCACTATTTCTGATTTTTTCAGAAGATAATTGTCTCCCTCTTTTAAAATCTGCATCTTTGCAGTATTTCCACTTTTTACAATAAAATTGTAGTCTCTACAGTCAAGGGTATTCTTTGAAAATGTACTCCATGAGCCATCAAAATATTCCACTTCATATTTGTTCAATTTTCTATTATATAAACCTTGATGATATACGCTTAGTTTTCCCTCTAGAGGTAAAATGTATCTTTGATAATTACTAAAATCAGAAAACTTTGATTCAGTAGATGTAAATGTAGCTGATGAAATTCTCCACAAAAAATCTTTTTCAGAAAAAACTGCATTCTCCGGGTATATTGCTAATTGAGTTGTTTCTCCACCAGCCCATTTTGTAGTAATGAAATCTTCTTTATTGATAATCTTTTCTTTCATATTGAACACTTTCCTTCTAAATTTTTAAATCTTTCATTGCCTTGTTGAACTCATCGATTTTTTTCTCATCCTTTACAAGTGGAAGATTTGCCTCTATATTCATTAAGCATCCATTTGTTCCTACTTTAGCAAGTTCATATCCTATTACTAAATCTGAATGACAGTTAGGATTTGTTTTACCTTCTAATTCAACACCGATATCATATACTCTTCTGCAAAGTTTTGCATTTTCCATTGGTGACGTAGCTCCTACTACTCCTGCGTTTGCAATAGCTAATTTTCTTATCTTTTTTTCTTCTTCCGTTTCTTTTGGCAATTTATATGCATCTCTAATTACACCATAAGCATTTGCATCATTCACTACGCCAGCAAGGAGTTTATCCCTTAATTCTTCTAATTCTTTTGCATATTCTAATTGCTTTTCTGCTGCTAATCCAAAATCCTTTTTGAGCGATAGTTTGCATACCATTCCTATAAGTCCACATGCTAATGCCCCTGATAAAGCTGATGCACTTCCTCCTCCTACTGTAACGTCATCTGTGTCCAAAATTAAATCCAAAACATCTTTGAAATCCATATATACCTCCATTATTTAAAATCATTATTTTTTACGAAGCTAATACAACCAAGGACCCGCTATAAATCAGGGTCCTCAAAAAGTTCTTTCTTGTCATTCTGAGAAAGTCGAGGATCTTAAACCCGAGATTCTTCACGTACGTTCAGAATGACAAAATGGGTTGAGATTCTTCACGTACGTTAGGATGACAAAGTGGGTTGAGATCCTTCACGTACGTTAGAATGACAAATTATATCTTTTATTGTTCGTCTAACAATCTTTTTTCTAGTATTTGATCTATACTAAAGTTTT
>ENA-UOOK01004087-UOOK01004087.1-fermentation-metagenome-genome-assembly--contig:-NODE-4087-length-15960-cov-4.254888_pt1 | contig 15960 bp, 14 predicted proteins | sample MGYA00245777_ERZ724023 | MGnify/ENA primary metagenome ERZ724023 (study PRJEB28704, sample SAMN03018312) | fermentation metagenome | biome: anthropogenic terrestrial biome; feature: soil; material...
AATTGGTTTAAGAAACCAGCTTGTCCTACAAGCGATCCTTGTTCATTGGTAGAGATGATCATAACAGCAATGATCAAAGTAGTCAAGGCAATTAAAAATATCGCCAATGCCTTTCTAATAGCATTTATACCAATTCTTTTTCTAAACGCTTCAACATCACTATGCCTTCTAATTAATGCGACTGAGACCATAATTAACACTGCTATCGTACTAGTCTTAACACCACCTGCTGTCCCGGCAGGTGAACCACCTATAAACATAAAGATAACGGATAAGAATTTACTAGCGTCAGTAAGCCCAACTTGACTTATCGTATTAAAGCCTGCTGTACGGGTAGTAACTGATTGAAACGTTGAAGCCATTAATTTCTGTGGGAAACTCAAGTTTCCTAAGGTTTGAGGATTATTAAATTCAAATAATAAGAATAGTAATGTACCACCAACAATCAAGATAGCTGTCGTGATCAAAACCATTTTAGTATGAATCCTTAAATTAACAAAATTCTTTTTACGAATTAGATCAACAATAACCGCAAACCCTAACCCACCGATGATTATCAATGAGATGATCGTAAAACTGATCAAAGGATCGGTGGTAAATCCAGTAAAGGACGCATAATTACCAATTAGATCAAAGCCAGCATTACAAAATGACGATACTGAAATAAATACTGCTTTAAAAATACCGCTTGCTCCAAATTTTGAGACAAGTGCAGGCATCAGTGCAATTGCACCTATTGCTTCTATGCAAACCGTGGTAATTACCATATTGCGTATATATCCGACTACCTTAGAAGAAGGCACATCGCCTACAGCCTGCTGCATTGCAAGCCTGTCAGTAAGAGTAATTTTTTTTCTTATTGCGAAAAACACTAAGGTAGCAATACCCATTACTCCAAGACCGCCTGTTTGGATAAGCAATATTATCACGACATGCCCAAATGCTGTAAAAGAAAAAGTCGTATCTATTACAGTAAGTCCCGTTACACAAACCGCACTAGTTGAAGTAAAAAGCGCATTCAAAAAGTTCAGCCAATCTCCGTCTTTATTGGAAACGGGAAGGCTAAGAAAAAACGCACCTATTAATATTACAGCCAAAAAGCCCAAAGCAATTATCAAAATCGGTGAATTTTTTTTCTTTATAAACGGCAATTTTTTGGATTTTATAGAATTGTTCATTTTTAACTTCTTATAGTTTTAATTGGCTAACACACATAGCGGCAATTCCTTCGCCTCTTCCTACTGCTCCGCAGCCTTCATTAGTGGTAGCCGTAATGCCTATTTGGGAACAGCTTATTCCCAGAACAAAAGCAATATTTTGTTTTATCTCAAGAATATATGGACTAAGTTTGGGTTTTTCGGCTATTATAGTAATTGATATATTATTAATATCCGCATTTTTCTGCTTTAAAATCTCGCATACTTTAGTCAATAATTTTAGGCTTGAAATATCTTTATACTTTGGGTCGGAATCAGGGAAAAAGCATCCTATGTCCCGTTCCCCCAAAGCAGACAGCAAGCTATCCATAAGTGCATGGATAAGAACATCCGCATCAGAATGACCAAGCAGCCCAAGTTCATAAGGAATGTGGACACCGCCCAAAATAAGACGGCGGTCTTTAGATAACTTGTGAAAATCGTATCCTAAGCCTGTACGGAATTGGATTGAATTTTTTTGAGAAAACATTAATAGGTCTTCATAAGTGGTTATCTTAAAATTAGTATCTTCACCTTGCACATAATTGCAATCACCCCAAACTTTTGAATACACCTGACTGTCATCTGTAAATTCATTGCTTACATCAGTATAAGCTTTTATTATCTTTTGGGCAGAATAGGCCTGCGGAGTTTGAATAGCCATAAGATTATTTCGGTTAGTGGGGGTGTATGAATTATTAATTCTTTGAATTATCGTATCTTTTACATTAATATAAGGTACGGCACTGCCGTGCTGTTTGCAGGTGTCAATTAGTTTTGCTATGAGATTTTTTGAAACATTGGGGCGTGCACCGTCATGTATCAGCACATATTGATAATCTTGCGCATATTTTAATCCTGCCTTTACTGATTTTGTGCGGGTATTGCCGCCCAAAACTATTGTAACATCAGAATAGCTTGAAGTAATGTTTTTCAGCATTTCAAGGTCATCTTGTGCACCTACTACTATCTTAGGGCAGTCAAATTGGTCAAGACAATGTTCTAATACAGTCTTGCCCAAGCTGCGATAAAACACTTTGTTATAGGGAAGTCCTGTTCGCTCACCCTTGCCCGCACAGACGATAATGGCAGCACAATCAGCCATCTATGACCTCATAAGCCGAAGAAGGCTCAGACTTTATAGATTTTTCGTCAATAGTTAATATTTTGAAAACAAAACGCTTATCACCGTAGCCTATTGTGATTATATCATTAAGCTTTAGTTCATAGGCGGGTTTTGCTTGCCTGCCGTTGACATTTACTCTTCCGCTTTGACATACTTCTTGTGCTACAGTTCTTCTTTTTATTACTCTGCTTAATTTTAAAAATTTGTCTAATCTCATAATCCCTGTCTTTAATATGTTAAGATATCATCATTTTACCACTTTTGGAAATACTTGTCTATATTATTAGACTTTTGCAGTCTTTATCAATAAAAAGGATATAATTTTTTAATTTTTATAGATACTATAATTATGAAAAAAACGATAAAAACAACTTTGATATTTTTATTGTCCTTAATTTTGGCTTTATGCATTTTTGCATGCAATACTGCTGCGCAAAAAAAAGAGCTTGATATAACGCGTACACAAGAATCTGAAAACTTTACTCAAAACATTTCAAAAAGAAAAGATACAGGCGTACAACAGCCTGCTGCCCCTAACGGTTCTGCCGATCAAGAAGATAACGGGCAATCTCTTTTGGAAAGTGAAATAATACCCGATTCAAAAGAAGAGTACCAAAGCCCGACAGAGCCGATTATTTTGCAGCCTAATAACGAAAACAGAAAACTTTGGAATGAAGAAATCAAATGGATAATGACTGTTTCCAAAGGCGATTTGCTAGATGCGTTGTCAAAGATGAGAATAAAGGTTGCTTCTATCAATCCGATACTGATAGACACAACAGATGAACAGGGTTGTACTTCAATCTTATCTATAGGCGGTAGATTAGTAAACGCTTATGAGCTATGCCAACATCTCAGAATGCCTTCATCATACATCACAAGCATAGAGATAGATAAGTCAGTAATTGTTTTTGAAGGACGAGGCAGCTTTGAGCCTGTGGAAAAAAGGACATTTCCGCACAAAAAATCATATTCAGATTAAACTTTGGGTTGTAAAATATGAAAAAAGGGACTAAGGCAAAGAAAGCACTCAAAACAGCTATCAAATGGTCAATTATCGTTATATCGGTTCTATTGGTATTTGCTTTTGTGATAATGATGATTGGTGGTATGTTTGTATCTCCTGATTATCTCAATCCATGGGATAAACAAAATCATAAAATAGTTAGAGACCCTAGACTTCAGCTTTTGGCTATAGGAATACTTGCACCAAATGCTCATAATATGCAGCATTGGAAGTTCAAACTTGATGATCAAGATGACAAAGTGTTTTATTTGTATGCTAATCCAGAACGAATAGTCAGTCAAGACCCTACTCATAGAGAAATGATGATTTCGTGCGGAACATTGTTAGAATATGTCAATATCGCTGCAAAAAAACAAAATTTTGGAGTGGAAATTGAACTGTTTCCAAACGGACAGATAGATGAAGAAAATTTTGAAAAAAGCATAGAAACAGTGCCAGTTGCAAAAGTCACATTAAACGATGATGTTAATTTGGAAAGGCTTGAATTATACGATAAGATGTTTATACAGGAAACAAACAGATATGTATACATCAAAACTCCCATTAGCAAAGCCGAAAAGGAGTTATATTATTCACTAAACGATTTTGAGGATTTGAGCATAAAGTTCTTAACTGATGAAGAAGCCTTGAAAAACATTTCAGAATTGACTTTAAAAGGGCTTGATATAACACACAAAGTCCCAAGACTAGCACAGCAAACCAAAAAAGATACCAGAATGACGGAATATCAGAAGAATAAAAAATCTTACGGTGTATCTTTGGAAACTCAAGGCATTAAAAACGCTTTTGTTAAATACGCCCTGCAGGGGACTTTGACTGTTATGCCGTTTTTGGGTTCAAATAAAAATATGGCAAAGGTAACGCAAAAAACTTATAAAAAACTTTACGGCAGCACGGGGACATTTATGGTTTTGGTGTGTCCTGTTGCCAAAATGAACGATAGAATTACACAGGTCAACTGCGGCAGACTCTACTCAAGACTGGTTTTGACTGGACACACTATAAAGATGGGCTTTCATCCTATGAGTGCGTTGATTGCCGATTATGAAGAAGCGGTTCAGATTAAAGGTGAATTTATGACCAAATATTTGAGTGCAGACGAATATCCCTTTATGACGACAAGAGTAGGACTAATTACAAAACAATTTCCAAAGTCAATGCGTCAAAATGTATTGGATTTTGTAAAATAAAAAAGGCAAAGAATAGACTACAATCTATTCCTTGCCTGATTGCACATAAAATTTTGCATTTTTAAAAAAATATTAACTTATGCTTGTTCGCGTGCCTTTTCAAATTCTTGCAATATTTTGTTTTTAATTACTTCTCGGGTTTCGGTATTTAAAGGATGAACTATATCCTTAAACTCACCTTCAGGAGTCTTTCTGCTAGGCATTGCAATAAAGAAACCTTCGTTACCTTCTATTACTTTTATATCATGAACGACAAAACACTCATCAATAGTAATAGACGCAATAGCTCTAATTTTGCTGTCCTCTTTGGTTTTCAGCCTTATTCTTACTTCTGTAATATTCACCCCTTAGTCACCTTCCTTCTATTTCTGCCGGAACTAAAAGTAATTCCTATTAACATAATACTACTTTTTTACCAATAATTCAATACTTTTTTAAAAAAAATTAAAAAAATGCTTTTATATGAACTTTAGATAAGAAAATAACATATATATCTATATCAAAACATAAAAATTTACCATGAATATATATTTTATCGGAATAGGCGGAATAAGTATGTCTGCGCTTGCTATTATATGCCATAAAAGAGGGCATATAGTGAGCGGTTCTGACATACATCAATTTGATTCTTTGGAAAAAATGAAATGTATGGGCATCGAGTTTAATCTTGGGCATACAAGGCGTGATTTCTCAGGAACGGATTTGGTTGTATATAATGCCGCCATCTCAGCTGACAATCCCGAGCTTACAGCGGCTAAGACCCAAAATGTTCCGTGTGTCAAGCGTGCCCAGCTTTTGGGCAGTATTATGGCAGAATATCCTTTTCCGATTGCAGTAAGCGGAATGCACGGAAAAACAACGGCTACTGCTATGATCACACAAATTTTGTATGCTTATGATCCCACAGTGCATTTAGGCGGAAGATTTGATTTGATGGGCGGTAATTACCGTATAGGCAAAAGCGTATATTTTGTTACTGAAGCATGTGAATATAAACGTAATTTTTTATATCTAAAACCGTATATAAGCGTAATTTTAAATGTGGATGAAGACCATATGGATTATTTTAAGGATATAGAAGATATACAGGAAGCGTTTAGCGAATTTGCTTCTGGTACAAAACGAAACGGAGTAATTATAGTTAACGGCGAAGATTCTCGTGCAGTTGCAAGCGCTGCACTTACTATGAGACGGTATGCAACATTTGGGATAGGAGATAATTATGACTATTGTGCCAAAAATCTAAAACAAGAGGAACAGGGAAGATTTTCTTTTGATTTTTATAAGCTTGACCGAAAAATCTGCCGTATTTCCTTAAAAGTCGCTGGAAGGCATAATGTATATAACGCCTTAGCTGCCGCTGCTGCTGCAAATGTATTTAATATAAGTGCAAAAAAAATTTCTAATTCGCTTTCTGCGTTTTCGGGGGTAACAAGAAGATACCAGCAATTAGGGTTTTTAAACGGTGCAAAAATCATAGCTGATTACGCTCATCACCCCAAAGAAATAGAAGCATCAATTATAACGGCAAAAGCACAAAGCACGAGCGTTATTGCTGTGTTTCAGCCGCATACTTATTCTCGAACAAAGAGTCTGTGGCAAGAATTTAAAAAGTCACTTTCATATGCTGATGAAATTATTCTATTGCCTATTTATGCCGCAAGAGAAAAAAACGATCCTGATATTACAAGTGAAAAGCTTAGCGAAGAATTAATACAAGAAGGTAAAAACACACTTTATTTTGACGATTTTTGTTCCTGTGCGGATTATCTAAAAAAAAGACTGACAGAGCAAGACTTGTTATTAATAACAGGTGCGGGAGACATCATAGAACTAAAGGATCATCTGATTTCAAAAGCAGAAAAAATATAAGCTTCTTGGCTAAAGCTCTTTAAAACATCATAAATAATTACTTGCTTTGGGATATCAAAAAAGCACATAAAAAAACTCCTCAATAATAATATAAATTATTTTGGAGCTTTTATACATTTTTTACAAAATACTGTAATTATATCTTTATGAAGACTTTATGATACATAAGAGGATTTTGGCTATATTCTTTTAAGCCTTGTTCCACTTCATCAAACTTTATTTCTTTGGTTAAAAAAGGCGATACATCTACGGCTTTTTTTGCAAGCATATTAATAGCTGCAGGAATTTGTTTTTGTCCGTTGCTTATGCCTGTAACGGTCAGTTGTTTTGATAAGATACCGCTTATATTGCCGTTCATTATCTCGGCAACATATTCCCAGCCCACTATGGCAACTCTTCCGCCAACAGACGCATAATCAAAAGCCTTTTGAATCTTGTCATTAGAATTAGCCAAAAACACTGAACATTCGCAATATCTTCCGCCTGTTATTTGTTTGATTCTTTCGTTGGGGTCATTAACACTTGTGTTTATTGTGTAATAAATTCCTAAATTAGTTGCAATATCCAGTTTGTCCTGATGAGTATCTAAGACAATAGGAACAGCTTGATAGTACAATGCCAGCTGAGCCATAATTATTCCTAATACACTTGCACCTATAATAACTATATGTTCACCTTCATTTATCTTGAGTTCGTTAAAAGTTTTGACCGCTATCGAAGTGTGTTCGATAAACTGAGCTTCTATATCACTGATTTGCTGCGGAATCTGATAGATGTTAGAGAGAGGAACAGAAGCAAAATCTCGTATCAAGCCTTCAGACGAAAGCCCCATTATTTTATTTCTTTCGCATTCCCAAGGTCTGTGGGTTTTGCAGGCATAACAATTATTGCACGAGATGTTAGGGTCAATTACAACACGCTGTCCGCGTAAAAGTCCTGAAGAATTGTTTTCTTCTATTTCGCTGATTATTCCTACGGCATGTCTTCCCGGAATAAAAGGATATTGCATTCCGCCTGTCAAATCACCTTTAAAAACTTTTGCATCTGATAAAGACAGACTGGCTAGAGTTATTTTTATTTTGGCATTGCCTTCAGACTTTTGATTTTCCTTAATTTCTTGTAATGTAATTGATTCGGGCTTGTCAATTATCCAAGCTTTCACAATATACCTCATTTTAACTTTATATTTTAGTTTTAACAGTATAGCACTATTTGATATATTTTGAAATGAATTTATGACACACTTTACGGTGCAATTTGTCGTAAAAATGCAAAAATTGTTACAAAAACTAACGAAAAACAAATAAAAATATGTTATTGTATATGTTAAGTATAAAAAAACTATTCTATAATGTACCAAATACATTTACTTGACGAGAATACCTTGTGTGTCTTATAATGTTATGACAATAATTTTGAATTCTTTAGGAGAGCGAAATAAATGAAAGAAAAGATTCATCCCGAATATCATGAGGTTACAATAGAATGTGCCTGCGGGGAAAAGTTTGTAAGCGGAACGACTGCAAAAGGAGAGACCATTAAGGTGGAAGTATGCTCCAAGTGTCATCCTTTTTATACAGGTAAGCAAAAGGTAGCCGAGACAGGCGGAAGAATTGATAAGTTCAACAAAAAGTTTGGATTAAAGGGCTAGATAATAATTTTAGAAGTGCCGTATTTTTTGCGTTTTTGGCAAAAGATTTTGCGCACTTTTTTTATTTTTAAGGGTTTTATATGAAAAACAAAAAAACCAAAAAGACTCTTATCGGCGGACAGGCGGTAATGGAAGGCGTAATGATGCGCGGAGTTCGCGGAATGGCTTTGGCTGTTCGTGATACAGAAGGCAATCTGCTTTTAAAAACCGAAAGACTCAGAAAGAATAAGGGCATAATCAGAAGAATACCTATTATCCGCGGTGCGGTAATGTTTTTTCAAACTATGGTTATGGGTGTCAAGATTTTATTAAAAAGTGCCGAAGTTTACAGCGAAGAAGACGGCGAAAGTGAAATTTCTAACGGTGCGGCATTCTTGGCGGTTTTTCTTGGGTTGGCTTTTTCTGTTGTCTTGTTTATGTTTTTGCCCAGTCTGATAAGCGACGGTGTTAACTTTTTGGTTACTAAATGGTGGGGTTACAAGAGCAATGTCTTAACAAGCATAATAGAAGGTATAACCAGACTGATAATATTTCTGGTTTACCTTATTTCGGTTTCGTTTTTAAAAGACATAAAACGCACTTTTATGTATCACGGAGCAGAACATAAGACTATTAATTGTTTTGAAAAAGACTTAGAGCTCAATGTTAAGAATGTCAAAAGCTGTTCAAGGCTTCACGATAGATGCGGAACGACATTTCTGTTTTTGGTAATGATAGTTTCCATTATTTTATTTACCTTGTCCAATGCACTTGTGGGCTTTTTGATAAGTGTCAATCCCGTGTGGGCGTTTTTTGCAAAATGGTACGGAAAAATCATTATCCGATTAGTTTTATTACCGCTTGTAGCAGGTTTGTCTTATGAACTTTTAAAAATATCGGCAATGTTACCTGACAATTTCTTTATGCGTATAATAAAAGCTCCTGGCTTAGCATTGCAATATCTTACAACGAAAGAGCCTGATGAAGGGATGATTGAAGTTGCAATAAAAGCATTTACAGCAGTTGACGAGATGGAAAAAGACGATAATGTCCAATGCGTCAATTGGGACGAGATGGATTTTAAGGCAGTAAAAGAGGAGTTTCTGATAAAACTAAAAATGGCTTCCATAGATGAAAGTGAAGCTGATTGGATATTGGCGAATGTTTTGAAAACTAACAGATTAGCTCTCAAAACGATAAAAACTATAAAACGCAATCAATATTATGCTGCCAAAAAGATTGTTAATCAAAGAATAGAAAAAAGGATGCCTCTCCAATATATATTGGGCGATGTGGATTTTTGCGGACATAAAATAATAGTCAACAAAAATGTATTAATACCCAGATTTGAAACTGAAGTTTTGGCAACGCTTGCAGAGAATAAGGTAAAAGAGTTAAGCCAAAGAGGCATTAATCCCAAAGTTTTGGACTTATGCACAGGCAGCGGCTGTATAGCAGTTGTAATAGCCCGCAGTGTGAAAAACTCGCTGGTAACGGCAACTGAAATAAGCACAGCGGCAATAGATGTTGCCCGTCAGAACTGCAAAAATATATCTAATATTAATCTGATTCAAAGTGACTTATTCCAAAACATTACGGCTTCTTTTGATATTATTGTTACCAATCCGCCTTACATCAAGACTGATGAACTAATCAATTTGTCTGCTGAAGTAAAACAAGAACCCAAAAAGGCTTTAGACGGCGGAGAAGACGGACTTGATATTATTCGCAGGATAATAGAAGACAGTAAAAATCATCTTAATTCCGATGGACTTTTGATTATGGAAGCAGGAATTAATCAACCAAAAATTATTAAAGACATTTTGGATAATGAATATAAAGACATATATACCGATATTGAAATAATCAACGACCTTGACGGAATACAAAGAATTATTTTATGCAAAAGGGCAAAATAATACGATGATAAAAAAGCTTGAAGAAATAAAAAATAAATATGACAAACTGACTCAAAGTTTGGCCGACCCTAAACTGATTACTAATATGGAAGAGTGGAAAAACACCGCCAAAGAGCATTCAAGACTTGAGCCAATAATTGAAAAATATATCGAATACACCAAAGTTTTGGCAGCACATGACGAGGCGCATGAGATTTTGTCGCAGAGCGTTGATGCCGAACTAAAAGAACTTGCTCAAATGCAGTACGATGAAGCACAAGAATCACTTGAAAAACTGGAGGAAGAACTCAAAATAATGCTTTTGCCTCCTGATAAAAATGATGAAAAAGATGTCATCGTGGAAATAAGAGCGGGTGCAGGCGGAGAAGAAGCCGGGCTTTTTGGAGCTGAACTTATGCGTATGTACAAGATGTATGCTGCAAATTCGCATTGGAAAATAGAAGATATTACTATGAACATAACCGAAAAAGGCGGAGTAAAAGAAGCAGTTTTTTCTCTTTCGGGTAACAGTGTTTATTCTAAGATGAAGTTTGAAAGCGGTGTGCACAGGGTTCAGCGTGTTCCCGAAACCGAAACGCAAGGGCGTGTGCATACCTCCACAGTTACAGTGGCTGTTTTGCCTGAAGCGGAAGATGTTATTGTTGAGATTAATGAAAAAGAACTCAAAGTAGACACATACCGAAGCGGCGGCGCAGGCGGACAGCATGTCAACAAAACCGAATCTGCAATAAGAATTACACATTTGCCTACTGGTATGGTAGTAACATGTGAAGACGAACGCTCACAGATAAAAAACAGAGAAAAGGCTATGAAGGTGCTAAAATCCAGACTGTATGACTTTTACCAAACACAAGCCGATGAAGAATATGCAATGACACGCCGAGGTCAAGTGGGTACGGGAGACAGGTCAGAGAGAATACGAACTTACAATTTTCCGCAAGGCAGAGTTACCGATCACCGCATAGGGCTTACCGTCTATGACCTAGAAAATTTTATGAACGGCGTTATAGATAATATGATAGAACAGTTAAGATTGGCGGATCAGACACGCAAGCTCCAGCAAAGCATATAAAGCTTTTGGAGCTTTTTTATGTGGCAAAAGTTTGTTACAAGATGTTAAAAATTTATAGCTCAGTAGAGTATTATAAGCACGGCTTATGGATATTGCGTTAATTAAAATAGCTTTTATAGTTGTTTTTATGCGTTTTTTTGTTTACAGGCAATTACACTTATTATATAATCACAGCATAATATGTCACAAGAATGACGGAGGAAATCCATGGCTTTAGCAAAAAGAACATCAAAAATATCAAAATCACTGACGCTTGCAATTACATCAAAAGCTAACAAGATGAAAGAGCAAGGAATAGATGTAATAGGATTTGGCGCAGGCGAGCCGGATTTTAACACGCCTTCTTTTATCATTGATTCTGCAAAAGAGGCTTTAGACAAGGGTTTTACAAAATATACGGCAAACAGCGGAACTCCCGCATTAAAAAAGGCTATATGCGACAAGTTTTTGAAAGACAATAATTTGACTTATGCTCCCAATCAAATAGTAGTGAGCAACGGAGCAAAACACTCATTATATAATGCAATGCTTGCAATAATAGAACAGGGCGATGAAGTTATTATTCCCGCACCTTTTTGGCTGACATATCCTGAGCTTGTAAAAATGTGTGACGGCACGCCCATGATTGTGGATACCAAAGATGATGGATTCAAACTTACTCCAGAAAAACTGCAAGCTGCAATTACAGACAAGACCAAAGCTGTAATAATCAATTCACCAAGTAATCCCACAGGCGTGGTATATACCAAGCAAGAACTATGGGCTTTGGCTAAGGTGTTAGAACAGACAGATATATATATTATAAGCGACGAAATATACGAAAACATCATATATAACGGAGCAAAACATTATTCTATAGCACAATACTCCGAAAAAATCTATAAGCAAACAATAGTAATAAACGGTGCATCCAAAACATATTCTATGACTGGCTGGCGTATAGGATATCTTGCTGCCGATGCCGAGATTGCCAAGGCAATAGATAATATGCAGAGTCATTGTACGTCTAATGCCAACAGCATTGCTCAGTATGCGACAGTAGCAGCTTTGAGCACTCAGAGTACCTTCTTGCAAGAAATGGTCAAAACTTTTGACTCCAGACGAAAGCTGATTGTTGATTTTGTCAATTCAACACAAGGTCTTTCTTGTCCCAATCCTCAAGGTGCTTTTTATGTGATGATTAACATAAGCAGTATTTTTGGAAAATCTATTGACGGCAAAGTTATAGACAGTTCATTAAAAGCAGCAGAGCTTATGTTAGAATATGCCCGTATTGCAGTCGTGCCTTGCGAATCTTTTGGGGCACCAGAATATGTAAGACTGTCTTATGCTATCTCTAATGAAGACATCAAAAAAGGGCTTGATAGGCTAAAAGAGTTTTTAGACAATCTAAAATAACATTTGCAATTCTTCTTTTAACGCAAAATTGTCAGACAAATAATTGCTGATAATTTTAGCACATAAAAGTTTTTCTATAATGAAAACAAAAATATATTATAATTATTGACAAACAACTTACGACTAACAGTAGAATGTATAAATACATTTTAACTAGGAGATGTTATGGAATATGATAACGGTCAGAAGCCCAAGACGATTTTTAACAAAAAGACTAATTTGTTAGAGCGGGAATATTATCACCATATTTTGCAGGATGTAGAAGAACCCAATCTTTTCAGAGAGATTTATAACTACACAGAAGTGCCTAAGGTCATTTTTAACCGCCGTATCGTTCCTATGGAAATGCCCGAAAACATATGGATTACGGATACAACATTTCGTGATGGGCAGCAGTCCACCGCACCTTTTACACTTGAACAAATAATACATATATTTAAGCTGTTATCTAAGCTAGGCGGAAAAAAGGGAATCATAAGACAGGCGGAGTTTTTCTTATATACCGAAAAAGACCGTCAAGCTGCCGAAAAATGTATGAATTTAGGGCTGGAGTTTCCTGAGGTTACTAGCTGGATAAGAGCCAATCCCAAGGATTTTGAACTTGTAAAAAGCATGGGGATAAAAGAGACTGGAATTTTGGTCAGCTGTTCTGATTATCATATTTTTAAAAAGATGAATATGACTAGGCGTCAGGCTATGGAAAAATATCTTTCTATAGTGTCTGCTGCGCTCGAACAAGGCATAACTCCCAGATGTCATTTTGAAGACATAACACGTGCGGATTTTTACGGATTTGTAGTGCCTTTTGCAATAGAGCTTATGAATTTGTCCAAGCAAAGCGGCATTCCTATAAAGATAAGAGCATGCGATACTTTGGGTTACGGCGTATGTTTTACGGGTGCGGCACTGCCAAGATCTGTACCGGGTATAATCTATGGTTTGAGACAGTATGCTGGAGTGCCCAGCGAACAAATAGAATGGCACGGACATAATGATTTTTATAAAGTTGTGACCAATGCTTCAACTGCATGGCTTTATGGATGCAGTTCAATCAACTGTTCTGTTTTAGGCATAGGTGAACGTACAGGCAACTGTCCGTTAGAAGCTATGGTTATAGAATACTGTCAATTAAAAGGCGTTGATGACGGGATGGATTTGCCTGTTATTACCGAACTTGCAGATTATTTTGAAAGAGAAATTGGATATGCTATTCCTCCTCGTACTCCTTATGTAGGACGCAGTTTTAATGCGACAAGAGCGGGTATTCATGCAGACGGACTACTAAAGGACGAAGAAATATATAATATATTTGATACTCAAAAAATTCTCAACAAAAAACCCATTGTAGCCATTAACAATCATTCTGGACTTGCAGGAATTGCTTATTGGCTCAATGCCTATTATGAATTAGAAGGCGAGAATAAAATCGATAAGCAGGACAAATTAGTAGCCAAAATGAAAGAATTGATTGACCGAGAATATGATTATAATAGAGATACCATAATGGGTGATGATGAGCTTGATAATATGGTGCGATTAATTGATAAAAAACTTCATAAGGTTTTGGATATAAGAGAAAGAAAATTACATTTGGACTAAGCCGATAATACCATAACATAAAAAAAGGGTTTGCAAAAGATTGAAGACTCTTTTTTTATTGTTCTTGACAAATGCTTAATACGTCCAAGAATGCATTATGAATAAGCAAAAAACTCATCAAACTGATAAAACTTAACCTATTCGCCTATAATCTTAATCATTATGCGTTTGTTACGCATACCGTCAAATTCACCGTAAAAAATCTGCTCCCATGTACCAAAGTCTAACTTGCCTTCAGTTACGGCAACTACGACTTCTCTGCCCATTATCTGACGCTTAAGATGTGCATCTGCATTGTCTTCATAGCCGTTGTGAGCATATTGATTGTAAGGTTTTTCGGGTGCTAATTTTTCCAGCCACTTTTCCATGTCGGAATGAAGACCGCTTTCGTCATCATTGATAAAAACGCTTGAGGTTATGTGCATAGAATTGACCAGTACCAAGCCTTCTTTGATGCCGCTTAATCTTAACGCTTCATTGACTTTTGGGGTAATGTTGATAAACGCCCGCCTCGACGGAGTATTGATTGTAAGAATCTGTCTGTAACTTTTCATAAAACTAATTATATCAAAACATTGCAAACAAAAAAAGTCTTAATTTGCATTTTTTTGTGTTTTGAACTGGTGTTTTCCATTAAAGTGATATATTATAAATTTTTGCTAAATGAATACAGTAAATAAAACCTTATAAATTATATAAGCTACATAAATTATAAGTAATATGATTCCAGTAGGGCGTCTAACTGATTTTCTTACAGCAGATATTATAAAAACAAATAATGTTATAGCTACAAGAATTATAACATCTACCCATAAAAGATTCTCTACGGTAATAGGTGAAATAAGCGATGACAATCCAAGAACCAGTAAAATATTAAATATATTACTGCCTATACAATTTCCGAGAACAATGTCAGGCTCTTTTTTTATTGCGGCAATGATGCTTGCAATTAATTCTGGAAGTGTTGTTGCAAAAGCTACAACTGTTAAACCTATTAATGTTTCGCTTAATCCTAAACTTTTTGCAATTTGACTGCTGGAACTTACAGTCAATCTTCCACCGATAAAAAGACCGATAAGTGACAAAATGGCAAAAACCCAAAGTTTGACCATCGCACCTTTTTTGTTAGCAGATTTCTTAACTTCTACAGCTTGAGAAATTCCATTTCCGTCAGCATCAATATCAATATCGCCTTCGACATCAAATTGAACCTTCATTGATTTTTTGGAATTAAAGATGATATATATCATAAAGCCAATAAACCCTGCCAGTAAAATTATACCGTTGATTCTTGATAACGAGCCGTTTACAAATAGCAAGATAGATAGTGCAATTTCAATTCCTATTAATAGAGGAATTTCACGTTTTACAACAGAATCTTTAACAGCTAGAGGCATTATTATGGCAGAAAGCCCTACAATTAATGCTATATTAGATATTCCACTTCCTATAATATTGCCAAGCGTAAGTTGGTTGGTGTGGGTAATACCTGAAGTTATGCCTACAGCAAGTTCAGGTGCGCTAGTGCCGAATGCAACCACAGTTATACCAATAATAAAAGTGGAAACACCAAATTTTTTTGCTATTTTTGAGGTAGAATCAATAAGTACATCGGCACTCTTTACAACCAATCCAAGTCCAAGTATAAAAAAGAAGTATTGCATAATCGTATTTCTCCTTATTTAAAACAAAAGGCAGAGAGTCTTTTAGAAGCTCTCCACCCATAAAGCCAAAGTCTTGAAACAATATATTATATTGCCCAACCGGATATTAATTTATTAATATTATATTTATTATTAAACAAAAAGTCAAATATACTTATGAATTTTGGATTGGTCTTATTTCTTAACAACATTTTTGCCAGTTCGCTTCGCTCCGTTTCGCTTTGCTCCACTATCACGCCGGTTCGCTAAAAACAGTCCACAGGACTG
>ENA-UOOK01004089-UOOK01004089.1-fermentation-metagenome-genome-assembly--contig:-NODE-4089-length-15954-cov-4.583999_pt1 | contig 15954 bp, 15 predicted proteins | sample MGYA00245777_ERZ724023 | MGnify/ENA primary metagenome ERZ724023 (study PRJEB28704, sample SAMN03018312) | fermentation metagenome | biome: anthropogenic terrestrial biome; feature: soil; material...
CGGAGAGGCCACACCTGTTCCCATACCGAACACAGAAGTTAAGCTCTCCAGTGCTGAAGATACTTGGCTGGCAACGGCCCGGGAAAATAGGTCGTCGCCGGATTTATATCATGGCTCTGAGTAGAAATGCTCAGAGCTTTGTTTTATAGGTTAAGAAAAATATTTTGCACATTTCCAAACTTTTTGGCCGAGTACTTCGTCTAATAAGATGAATCTATTTTTGCTTTTATTTTAAAGTTTATTTAAGGATTAAAATTTTAATGGTTTTATTTACTGATTCAGGTAGAATTAATTAATTTTGAAAAATTATTATTAATTTAATTTGATAAATATTATACATACAATTATAGTTAGTGTAAAATTACTGTAGGAAAAAATAAGATAAGAGACCAACCTTTCTGGTAAAATGTTTTTGTCGAGAAAACATCAGAAGCAAAATGGAGGGTCTCTTATGAATCAAATTATACAATCATTTATGGAAAAAGGCATTAAAAATCTTATTGGAAAAGTATTAAGGTTAATTAAGGAAGGAAATGGGCTATCAGAAATAGTATCAGAGATAAAGAAAGCGACCGATGAGTTGGGCAGAGAAATTTGTGTTGAGGTAATAGAATCTTTGGATGACTCAATCCGTAAAGATCCGGGCAGAAAGAAAGATTGGAATGTAGAGCGAAGAAATGAAGGAAATACAATAATCACTAAACTGGGAGCAATAAGCTATAATCGGACATATTACAAATCAAAAAACGGAAAAAGTCATCGACATCTTGTAGACGAAATACTTGGAGTTGATCCACATACTCGTATCGATGATGAAATATATGCAGAGCTTGCAGAGGCCGCATCCAACTTATCCTACAGGCAGGCCGGTGATAATGTCGGAGAAGTTGAAATCAGTGGCCAAACAGTTATGAAAAGTGTACGAGGAATCGAGAAACTGAAACTTGAAAAAATACCTGTGGATAAAAAGGCTGTAGAGATAATATATGTAGAGGCGGATGAAGATCATATCGCCTTGCAATCAGGAAAAAGTGCAATGCCTCATTTGGTATATGTGCATGAAGGAATTGATATGCAAGGTAGGAGAAAGCTAAAATCGCCATATTACTTTGCAAATTTAAAAGAAAAGCCAGGTGATCTCTGGCAGGAGGTATATGAATATATTGAAGATAATTATGAGATTGATAAAATAAAGCGAATATACCTTTCAGGGGACGGAGCAGCTTGGATCAGGCAAGGTCTGGACTATCTGCCAAGAGCAAAGTTTGTATTGGACAAATATCATATGAACAAGTATGTGACGAAAGCTACAGCACATATGAAGAAATATGCCTCAGACATATGGAATTGCATTAAAGAGGCCGATTTAGAAGGATTAGGTCTTATATTCAACGAGTTATACTTAGCAACAGAAAGTGAATCAAAACGCAAGGAAATAAAGGGAAGTTGGGATTATTTCAATAATAACTGGGATGGAATTAAGGTTAGAAAAGAAGAATCAAAATATATTGTGGGTTGTAGCGCTGAGGGGCATAACAGCCATATACTTGCTTCGAGAATGAGCAGCCGCCCAATGGGCTGGAGCAAAGACGGTGCTGACAAAATGGCAAGGCTAAGGGCATTTAAAGCGAACGATGGGAAAGTGATAGATTTTATTAAGGCACAGAAAAAAGAGAAAAAATTATATTCTGTGACAAAACAGCTAATTAGAACGACCCAGATTGGCTTAAAATCAAAGATTAACGATAATCCTTGTAACCTTGAGGTATTTAAGATAGGAAGAATAACAGGACTCTATAGAGCTTTAAAGGCCATTTAAAAACTATACAGTTAAGGTGAAGTCTCTGATTTAAATCCCTACAGTAAATTGACACGATCTCGGGGGCCCGAGAGCATTGAAACATGTCTATGGGGACATGCTATAATATATATAAGGTGATTAATAATGACAAAGGACCATGTGATCGCAATCCTTAGAAAATCTGACGAATATGTTTCGGGAGAAGAAATCAGCCAGGTTCTTGGGGTAAGCCGCGCAGCAGTGAATTCTGCGGTGAAATCCCTAAGAAAGGATGGCTATCATATTCTTTCTTCGACAAATAAAGGATATCTGCTGAGCGGTTCGCCTGACAAACTAAATGCCGGGGAACTGCTTGCATTGCTTCCTGCGGGGCGTACAGAGCGTATCGTGCATCTGGAGACAGTTGATTCTACAAACAATTATTTAAGAATGCTGGCGCAGGAAGGTGCGCCGGATGGCTTCATTGCCGTCGCCAACGAACAGACCGGCGGCAGGGGACGTCTCGGGCGCAGCTTTCAATCCCCCAAAGATAAAGGAATCTATCTGTCTATGCTGATGCGGCCTGATAGTCTCCCGGCGGAGGCAGTCAATATCACCGCGTGGGTAGCAGTCGCTATGTGCGATGCGATTGAAACCGTCAGCGGCGTGCGGCCCGGCATAAAGTGGGTCAATGATCTGGTGATGAACGGCAAAAAAATCTGCGGTATTCTGACTGAAATGTCCGTCGAAAGTGAGAATGGTCATATACAGTACGTGATCACCGGAATAGGCATAAATGTCAATGGGCAGGAAAATGATTTTTCAGAGGAAATTCGGCATATCGCCACGTCTCTGGCCATGGAAACGGGTACGGAAATAAACCGGGCTCAGCTGGCGTGTGAGATGATTAAAGGCCTTGATCGCCTGAGGGCTGACTGGCCTGAAAAGAAAGAGGCATATCTCTCAGCGTATCGTAAAGATTGTATTACGTTGGGAAAAGAAGTGCGTTTATTACGAAACGGTATTGAAAAAACAGGTGCCGCCGAGGACATTGATAATGATTTCGGCCTTGTTGTCCGGTTCTCCGACGGCAGATGTGAGAGCATTACAAGCGGTGAGGTCAGTGTCCGGGGACTTTATGGATATGTGTAAATATGCACCTCCCTTTTCGGCGGTTTACAGGGCAAAATGGCATTGGGGAAAGCCGGTAATTTTCACAGAAATAAAAAGCATCTCATGGAAGAGCCAGTTCTAAAAGACACGGCTGAAAGCCATGTTATAGGGGCAAATTTGAAAATTATACTTTTATCTGGTATAATTAAGATATTCACAATTTAAAATTGTTCATAAAAATGTCTTAAAAATCTTCGCTTTGGGTAAAAGTGCAGATAACTTATTGAGAAATAGGCTGGCAGTTTGAAAAAACTGTTGGTTTATTTTATCTAATTGCGGAAGTAAAATGTGGAAGCTTTAGGGTTTCTGCAAAAAATAAATCTATTAAATCAAAGGAGAAAATAGTATGAATAAAAGAGCAATAATAAAAATTGAGAAAAGGGAAAAGACTAATAGCAGGGCAAGTAAACAATTAAGGAAAACAGGGTATGCGCCTGCCAGTATCTCTGGAAAGGGAATGGAATCTGTTTCAGTCAAGGTAAAAGCAGATGAATTGAACAAAAGCTTATCAAAATACGGCAGAAATTATTTGTTCGATCTCGATCTTGAAGGAGAAAAAACTTACACTGCGATAGTTAAAAAAATTGAATATTCACCTGTAACAAGAGTTATTTTAAATGTCGATTTTCAACATGTATCATTTAATGAAGAAATTAAGGTCGATCTTGAAATTAAAATAGTAGGCAGGGAATCCATAGAATCTAAAAGACTTTTATTGATGCAGCAAATGGATAAGATACCTGTGAAAGGATTGCCGCAGGATATACCGGATTGTATTGAGCTTGATATCGCTGATCTTAATTTAGGGGATAAAATAAGCATAGGTGATATTAAATATCCGAAAGGAATAGAACCGGAAGGTGAACCTGACAAAATTGTATTATCTATAAATGTAGCCAATTTTAAGGGCACAGACGAAGAAGAAGAAAAAGAAGAAGAAAATCTGTAAAAACCATACCTGTTTCTGGTTTCGATGGCTGCATCCAGTCATCGAAACCACTTTTTTAATTTTGCTAAAATTAAGGGGGAGTATATTTATGTTAAAAATCAATGATTATGTTATATATAATTTAATTGGTGTATGCAAAATAATAGATATTACAGAAGGAAAAGATATACATGACGTTGACACGGAATACTATGTATTGCAGCCGGTCTGCAATAGCAATTTAATCATTAAATGTCCTGTCAATGGTCCTAAAATCCTAATAAGAAAAATTATCTCAAAAAACGAAGCCTTATCCTTGATAGAGACTATTCCTGAAACAGAAACAGTCTGGATTGAAAATAACAGGGAGCGGAATGCCAGTTTTAAAGCGGCCTTGAAAACTGGCGACAGCGAGGAGTGGATGAGGCTTCTTAAAACTTTGTATGTTGAGAAACAAGAAAAATCTGATGCCGGAAAGAAATTATGCAAATCAGATGAAGATATCATGAAAACTGTTGAAAAAAATTTGTTTGAAGAGTTTTCAATAGCGCTGGATATTTTGCCCGATCAGGTTTCTTCATTAATTGAAGATCGTATATCATAAAAAGTCATCTTTATTTCTCTTCACTTCTTCCCTATGAGAATTAAAATCCGTATGATGCCGTAAATAACAAGATAGATATATAGGTGAATGGACAGTATCAGAGCTATTTGCCTATATTACTCAATACGGCGGTTCCTCTTAATTTTTTCATTAATTAAGATAGAATATTTTGGCATTTCTGTGTTATACGGTATAATGTGGCCTAACATCAGGTCAGTAGACAATAGCAACTTATAGGAAAGAAAAGCAGAAATGAAGAGAAAAATATGTATGGTGTTAATTTTAAGTTTAGTCTCCTTTTAAAATAGCGTCATCTGTTCGCCGAACTGCTTGTCTTCAAATTCGTTCAGATACCCGAATACAGCATTAGGCGAATGCAGTACGCCGTGTTTTTTGCATTCGGCGTGGAAAATCTTCATCAGCTCCGAATGGTTGGGGCTGCCGCAGGAATAGCTGTTGCCGAACGCCCGGATATACTGTTCCTTCATGCCAGGGAAGTGCTCATCCAGCTTTTGATAGAAATATTCCCGGTCACCTTCCCGCAGGGTCACACCCATGCCGAAGCAGATAATACCCTTGACCCTTGCCTCGAAGCAGCAACTCAGAATCCCCCGCAGATTTTCTTCAGAGTCGTTGATAAAGGGCAGGATGGGACAGAGCCATACGACGGTAGGAATTCCCTCATCCCGCAGGATGTTCAGCACCTCGGCCCGCCTTGCCGTGGTGCAGACATTTGGCTCCAGAATTCGGCAGAGGTCTTCGTCAAAGGTGGTCAGTGTCATCTGCACCACGCATTTGGTTTTTTCGTTAATTCTTTTCAGTAAATCTAAATCCCGCAAAACCAAATCGGACTTTGTAATGACCGAAAAGCCAAATCCGTATTGGTCGATGAGTTCCAGACAGCGGCGGGTCAGGCGCTCGCTTTTCTCAAAAGGCAGGTATGGGTCGCACATGGAGCCGGTACCAATCATGCACCGGCTGCGCTTGCGGCGGAGCGCGTCCTCCAAAAGCTCGGGCGCGTTGCGCTTAATTTCAACGTCCTCAAAATCATGATCCATCTGGTAGCATTTACTGCGGGAATCGCAGTAAATACAGCCGTGGGTACAGCCCCGATAGAGGTTCATGCCGTTTTTGGCGGAGAGAATCCCCTTGACATCCTTGTAATGCGTAGCTTTTCCCTCCTTATGCGTCCAGCCAGCGCCGGACGGTTTCAACCGGCACATCCATCCGCGCCGCAACCTGCTCCACAGTCATGCCGCTGCCCAAAAAACGACGTGCCACCGTGGTTATTTCTTCACCCACTTCGATGATGTGGCGGTCGGGGTCGTAAAAGCGTACTACACGCTGGCCCCAGTTGTGCTCCTTGGGCGGGTGGACATATTCGATATCGGGATATGCTGCCAGCTTTTCTAAAAACCGATCCATATTGGATTCCTCAAAATACAGTTCAGCGGCATTGGCGCCGAACAGAATCTCCGTCCCGTCTTTTTGGATAAAAGTTTTCCAGCTGTCCAGCGTTTGCAGAGCCAAAACATCCGAAAGGGTGACATTGGCGCCGAAATCGTTGGTCACTCTCAGTCCCAGCAGATTGCAATAAAATTGTATGGAACGCGCTATGTCCCGAACCACGATGAGAGTACAGCCCATTCTCATAATATCAGTCCTCCAACAAATAATGCAGCATCTTCTCGGGGTTTTCCAGGTTAATGTAAAATATCAGTTTATGCTTTTGAAAGCACACACCATTGGCAGCCAGGAGCCAGAGCCTTGTTCTTATTTTATGATGGCGAGGTATTGCTCCAGCCTTTCCAGGATATACTCAGCGACCAGATGGACTATCGGTGAGGCGGTGCTGTCTTTGAAATAGCTGTCAAAGCAATCATAATAGCGCTTTCTATCGGTGAACTTTACATTGATGGGCGGGTAGCCGTTTTGCATAAGCATCAGGTTTAGAAGTAAACGCCCTGTACGCCCATTACCGTCAATAAAGGGATGAATGCCTTCAAATCCCAAATGGAAAATTGCAGCACTCTCAATGGGGTGGCGCTTATCTTTATTCAGCCCGGCAATAAGGCGTTCCATCTGTACCGGAACCAAATAGGGCTGCGGTGGCTCGTGATAGGCGCCCATAATCCGAACCGGAATGGAGCGGTAGACGCCTTTATCCTTGGGCCTGTCCATGAGCACAAGGGAATGTATACCCTTGATGATTTTTTCTGAGATGGATACTTTATTTGACACCAGCTGCTCTACATATAGAAAGGCATCTCGATGGCCGACTGCTTCCAGATGATCTTTAAGCGGTTTTTTATCAATGGTCACGCCCTCCAGGGCAAGTGCCGTTTCACGGAGTGTCAGGGTGTTGCCCTCGATGGCGTTGGAGTTGTAGGTGAACTCGATGAGGAACTCCTCTTGCAGACGTTTTAATTCTCCTTGGGTCATGGGGCGGCGCTTGTTAAGCTCGGCTTTGAGTCCGTCGATACGGGAAAAGAGAGCTGTATATTCCTCCGGAATGATAACGCCGCGCAGGGTACGCCTATCCACTGGCTTGACTGCATTGACAGGGATACTATATGAACGTCCCTGCTTGGTAACACCTTCGATTTTACCCTGTTCACATAACAGGCGAGCACGGCGATCAGAGATGCCCCATTGTTCCGCTGCCTGTTTCACACTCATATATTCCATATGCTTCACCACGCTTTCCCTTATAGTATATCCGATTATCGGAATAATATAAATAGAATTATAGAAATACGGAGATATATTATTCCGGTAAAGAAAGATCTATATTAGAGGCAGTATTATGGCAAAATATAAAGATGGCGAAATCAGAAGGTTTTCTGCAAGTCTGGCTGAAAGGCTTTTAAAAATAATAAATATTTTGGTTCGTGCAATTAAAGTATGGTTATATGATATAAGGAGAAAACTCCAAGATGCATAAATTGTGATCGGTTATATGATACAAGGAGGGAAAATGATGCTGTTTATTTGTTACCCTAAATGTACTACTTGCCAAAGGGCAAAAAAATGGCTGGATGACCACGGCCTAAAATATGAGTTCAGGGACATAAAAAACGATCGGCCCACGGCAGCTGAATTGCAGCTGTGGCACCAAAAAAGTAATCTGCCTTTAAAGAGGTTCTGGAATACAAGCGGTATTCCATACAGAAATTTGAACCTGAAAGACCGGTTGCCCGATATGAAGGAGGAGGAGCAGATTCAGCTGCTTTCAACCGATGGAATGCTGGTTAAACGCCCGATTCTTGTTGGAGACGATTTTGTCCTGGTCGGCTTTAAAGAGATGGAATGGGAAAAAGCATTCACTTCATTTTAAATAAACAGTTCCCCTGGCCATGGGCGTGTTCAGCTTATAAGCCAGGGGAATTCTATGAACGCTCGATTGAATGATGTAAAAACATTTCTAAAAGAACCTATATACTCATTTCGTTGATGTTTCAAGCTTCCTGTTCCGGAAATAGAGGCAGATGTCTGTGCTTACCATAATGACATTGGGAAAATAGAACCAGAAAGCCAGGTTGTATGTGCTGGTCATGCATTTCGAGGCAATTCCGCAAATATACCCGAAGAGTATAAAGCACATAAACAAAAGGCTTTTTCCTTTTGTGGAGCGGGAACGGTAGGATCTGACAATGGACAAGGGCCAGGACACGCCAAAACTTATAATCATTAATGTCTCAAAGATACTGGCTAGTTCGTGCATAAAAATCATCCTTTGCTTTTCATTAAAAATGTATCATATCCAGATATTTTCAGTCCCTGGCTAAAACTTCGTATTCTTTATTGGGTTTATGGGTGCACAGCATACCTGAAATTCCTTTTCTATTGTACCTTGCTCATAAATAATGTCAAACTATCGCAATAGCTTTGAAAGGGAAATTATAGAAAAGCTGGCGGAGCAGAGTTCTTCAAAGATATAATAGATGGGTTCCCCTGGCGGAAGCTGCGCAGAAACTTTTTATCCGGGCTTAAAACTTTTTGTATATGCCCGGCGTCTATAGAGTAAAGAGATATGATACGTATCGGAACAAAAGAAAAAATACTAAAGAAGGGAGATATACGAGCGAATGGATGTTGGCTTAGCTAAGCAGATCACAGACTATGTTATTGAAAACAAGGAGATGCATTATCGTCTTGCTTTCAGCTATGTCAAAAATACAGAAGACGCTTTGGAGGTGGTGCAGGAATCGATATATAAAGCATTTTCGACGATGAGCACTTTAAAAACTCCAGATTATTTAAAAACCTGGTTTTATAGAATTATTGTCAATACCGCAATTGATTTGATGAGAAAGAAGAAGAAGGTCATTGTTGTTGATGATGAAACTTTAGCCCAATATAATTTGAGTACAGTGGATCATTACGCAGATATAGACCTGCAAAAAACATTGGAGAATCTTCCGGTCCGCTACCGCAGTGTAGTGATATTAAGATTTTTTGAGGATTTGAAATTCGAAGAAATTGCGGAGATTTTAGATGAGAATGTCAACACGGTAAAGACGCGTTTATACAAATCGCTTAGGATGCTGCGCATTCAGATGAATGAAGAGAAGGAGGGTTTATGTTAATGGATAGCAAATTAGAAAAACTGAAAAATGAATACAGGAATATACCTATTCCTAAGGAATTGGACTTTGTCGTTAATAAAGCATTACAAGAGAGTGGGGTAAAAAATATGAACAAAAAGAGCAATTTTAAGAAAATGAAAATAGCAGCCGCTTCGGTAGCCGCAGCGTTTGTCGTAATGACTGCAGGAGTCAATGCCAGTCCGGTATTTGCGGGTACATTATCAAAAGTGCCGGTTGTAGGCAGTCTCGTAAAAGTGCTGACCTTCCGGGAATATAACATCGATGAGGGTACTTACAATTCCAATATAAAAGTACCCGAGATCCAAGGCCTGGAAAATAAAGCTCTGGAAAACAGCTTAAATGAAAAGTACCTTAAAGAGGGGAAAAAATTATATGAAAGCTTCGAAGCGGACATGGAAGAGCTGAAGAAAAAGGATGGAGGACATTTGGGCGTCGACAGCGGCTATGAGATCAAGACGGACAATGACCAAATACTCTCCATAGGCCGTTATACAGTCAACACCGTCGGCTCCTCGTCAACAAAAATCAAATATGATACCATAGACAAGAAAAATGAGGTCCTGATTACCTTGCCCAGCTTATTTAAAGATGAAAGCTATGTTGACATTATTAGTGAGAACATCAAAAATCAGATGGTAGAGCAGTATAAAGCGGATAGCGATAATTTTTACTGGGTTGCAGGAATTGAGCAGGATGGCGGCATCGAACTGTTTAATAAAATTTCGGAGGAACAAAACTTCTATATCAACCAGGAAGGCAAGCTGGTTATATCATTTGATAAATATGAGGTTGCTCCGGGATATATGGGAGTTGTGGAATTTGCTATTCCGACCGATGTCTTATCAGATATTCTTGTAAGCAATGGGTATATAAAATAATCTAAATTATAGCAAAGAAAAGGGGAGCAGGCTGACTGCTCCCCAAAATCCATCCATTGGTTCTATTTGATACCGCAGCGTACCCGGAAATATTCCGCCTCAAATTTTAATAGGATATATACAGAATGAACCTAAAGGCGGAACAATCTTGAAGAATTTAACATATATTCAGGGGGCAATGGTCCTTTCCATCACTAATCTGGTTACAGGAAGCCTGTCTTTTTATTTTCGCATCTATTTTTCAAAGCATGTGGGAGCAGAAGGAGTGGGCGTATATCAACTGGTGCTCCCTTTGTACATGTTGGCTATCACCCTGGTTTCAGGAGGAATTACTACGGCGTTGTCAAAAATAATTGCCGAGTATCATGCCAGAAGACAGGTGGCCGCTATAGGTAAAACACTCAAAATATGCTTTATCGCAATGACCTTATGGAGCGTTATTCTTTGTACCTTTGTGGCTTTTCATGCGGAGTCTATCGCCTCCTTCGTGCTTAAGGATGGACGTACTGAAATATCCATCATCGTACTTACCCCGGCTGTATTTTTTATCTCCATTTCAGCCATTTTTCGTGGGTATTTCTATGGAATACAGGAAATTGGCCTTCCAGCGGGAATAGATATTATAGAGAAGGTTATCCGCCTCGCAGGCATGATCCTGATTACAGACAGGCTGATGATTTATGGCATCGCTTTCGCCTGCGCCGGCGCCATGGCGGCCATGACAGCGGGCGAACTGATGAGCACCCTCCTTTTGTTTTTGATCTATCTTTGGAAAAAGCCGAGGCTGTCAAAGCAGCCCTCAATGAGCTCTCTCAGCATTATGAAAAAAATGTTGGGCCTTGCTGTTCCACTGTCCCTCGGTGGAGCTTTGTCAACGATCATGGATATGATCAGTGCTATTCTGATTCCGGAGCGGCTGCAACTTGCCGGGTATAATTCCGCGGCGGCTTTATCGGGATACGGGGAAATCACCGGGATGGTGATGCCGCTTATTAATTATCCCGGAATCGTCGTTTTCGCGCTTACCACAACCCTCATACCGGCCATCACCCAATCCCATATCGGCAATAACTATGGAGCATTAAATAAAAAATGCCAGGACTCTTTAGTCATTGCCTGGTCCATAGGCTTGCTGACAACGGTTTTTTGCGTATCATTCCCGGAAGAACTTTGCCAGACTCTCTTTAATCGCCCGGAGGCAGGAAAGCTGCTGTTCTGGACGGGTCTGGGCAGTGCTTTTTATTATCTTTATATGATACAGTCTGCCATTCTTAACGGCCTTGGTCTTCAGCGGGAAGTTTTTAACAATATAATTTTTGACCTGCTCATTAATGTGGCATGTATTTATTTGCTGATGCCAATTCCATGGATTGGAATATATGGTTACGTGGCTGGATTTTTTATCAGCGGCATTGTTATTGTGATTCGGAATATTCGGATCTTTAATAGGCTGGATTATATTCGAATCCGGTACGATAAGGTCCTTTTAAAACCGATTCTCCCGTTTTGGGTCATGTTCTTGACCATAAAATTGATCAATTTTCTTTTGCTGTCAATGGGCTTTGCCTATAATATGATCTTTTCTGGAATAATAGGCATTATTGCTCTGGTCATTTCACTTTTATGGAATAATGTGTTTACAGCAGATCAGATTAAAAAGACCCTGCTTCTCCAGAAATCATACAATTCAAGGTAAACTGCATATTTTGGTGATGCTGATACAATGTACCAGACCATTGTCGAAAAATTTGCGCTGGATGAAAATGCAGAGCCTGTACACGGGGATGAGTGGACATGGCTGGGCGCTGTCGTGATCTCCGACAAAGATGGGAAGATCCTTTATACGCCTCAGTATGATGAGATGTACTGAGATGCCGCTTTTTCCTCCTTAATCTCATAGATAAATTGATGCAGTAATTTTTTATTGGCCTTAATATCCGGTACGAGGACATACATACCCCGAACCTTTTTATTCTCAAAGAGCCCGTCGGCCGGAACCCTGAATTGCGTAATTCCTTCGGCATCATACTGGCTTACTTCCATAACAAGCTCCATAATCTCCGTCTTTGATAAACTTGTTTCGACATAGGGCAGCAAGGCGGAAATAGTTCGGGGAAGCTTTGCTATCCCCTGGGATTTGATTTTCTTATAGAGGCAGTCTAAGATGTATCGTTGCCTTTGTGTCCTCTCAAAATCCGCATCGCCCACATGCCGTATTCTGGCATAGTCGACGACCTGTTTGCCGTTTAGCTTCTGGAGGCCGGACTTTGAAACTCCATTGATTTCAGGAATCTCATAATCTTTAACATTTAGTTCAAGCCCCCCCATTTTATCAATCATCTTTTCAAGACCAAGAAAATCAACTGCTACATAATCTCTGATATCAAGGCCAAAATTGGAGTTGATTGTCTTTATGGCGAGGGTAGCTCCACCAAAGGCATACGCCGTATTAATCCGGTTGGATTGCTTTCCCGGAATGGCCACATACATATCCCTCATCAATGAGGTAACTTTGATCATTTCATTGATTTTATCGAGGGAAGCGATGATGATGGTATCAGATCTGGATGACTCGTCCGGATTTCTTCTGTCAAGCCCGAATAGTGCAATATTGGTGACAGCGGCTGTACCGGACTCGCTTTTTTCCTGTACGGGTTCAGTCGGAGCAGGTGTAGGGGTAATCCCTAAATCTTCATCATTTTCCGGCAGCTCTTTGATATTGATGCTGTCCAAAAGAATGTAACCGTATATAAATAGACCCAGAATAAGTGCCAAAACAATCGCGATGATGATTTTATATTTTTTCAATTTTCGTACTCCCGACTTTATATACTCTGTAATATTATACTACGGACTCGCTTTTTCCTACCATAAAAGAAGTTCAGTAAGTATAATTATCTCCTGAGTTGTCAAATATACATCAAAAAAGCGCCGAAGCCAATCCATATAATCCTTGCAACAGCGATGCCATGACAGATGGAAGCGAATATCAGAAGTATTGCATTAGAGCGGACCCGGGAGGCAATATTGCCGGGATAATGGATAAGGAATGTGTATATTCAATTTCAGGGGGTAAAATTAAATTAGATTATTTTTTAGCGTTCAAAGACTATGAATAAGAAGCCGCAGACAGAAGGAAGGGAAAATGCCTATGGAAAAAGATAAAGAGAACCGCGGGGACATAAAAGAAATCTATTTAGCCGGGGGCTGTTTCTGGGGAACGGAGAAGTATTTCTCTCTAATACCGGGAGTGGTGGAAACAGAAGTGGGCTACGCAAACGGGAATACCGAAAACCCCAGTTATGAAGATGTATGCCGTAAAGAAACGGGTCATGCAGAGACGGTCAAACTGCTGTACAATTCGGTTGAAGTGGGTCTGGATCATATTCTAAAGCGCTTTTATGATGTCATTGACCCTGTGTCAATAAACCGGCAGGGCAACGATGTTGGAACTCAATATCGCACCGGCATTTATTATAAAGACGAGAAGGATAAAAAAATCATTGAGGATTCTTTGGCAGAGCTTCAAAAGAGTTATAAAAGGCCTATTGCCATTGAGGTGATGCCTCTTACAAATTATTATACTGCCGAAGAGTACCATCAGAAATATTTGGACAAAAACCCAAGCGGCTATTGTCATATTAGCCGTGAAAAATTTGAAAAAGCGAGGCAGGCGCCTGAGGTGAGATACCGGAAAAAATCCAAAGAAGACTTAAAAAGGACGCTTACCGAAATACAGTATAATGTAACCCAGAATAATGCCACAGAGCCGCCTTTCAGAAATGAATATAACACTCATTTTGAAGAGGGCATTTATGTAGATGTAACTACCGGCGAACCTCTTTTTGCTTCAAGTGATAAATTTGAATCCGGCTGCGGGTGGCCCAGCTTTTCAAAGCCCATAAGTCCTGAACATACCTGCGAATTTACCGATACCAGCCATGGCATGAGAAGAGTTGAAGTGCGGAGCAAAAGGGGAGATGCGCATCTTGGGCATGTTTTTAACGACGGGCCCGCCCGGTTGGGCGGCTTGCGGTATTGCATCAACAGTGCCGCCCTTAGATTCATCCCTAAAGAAAGACTGGAAGAAGAAGGATATGGTTATCTCATCAATGAGAACAAAAAGAAATAGATATAAATTTTTAAGTCCGCTGCTTGGTCCTGCTTGACTTGCTTCAAGCGATGGATTATAATCTCATTAATTTAATATCTGCATAACGAAGATTTGCGGATGCCGCATTTCGGAGTATAAGAGCAAAGGCTATGATAAGAATTAGTAGCAATCATGAATTCCTGACAGAAAGCTGCCGGCTGATGAGAGGCGTGAGGATAGTGGATGTGAATACATCTTGGAGCTGCGTACCGAAAGAAATTTTCCAGTAGGCTGCGACGGAGAGCACCCCGTCATCGAGTGCAAGAGTATCGCTCTTTTATAAGAGCCGTACTTGATAAGGTAAGCTGCGTGAGCTGCTTACGAACTTAAGGTGGTAACACGGGATAGAATCTCGTCCTTTTGGAGACAATAGGGCGGGATTTTTTTGTCCCATAACAGGTATCTTTAGGTCAGGTCCGGGTATTTGTCGCTTTTGTTCTCTTATAGACCTTGCAATGTTGAAAATATATTCAGGGAGATGTTAAAAATGGTAACACCAAAGGAGCAGATGCGAATTATTTGCAAAGGAGTGCACACTCTTGTCAACGAAGAAGAACTGCTTGCCAAGCTCAAGAAATCCTGCGAGACGAGCAAGCCTTTAATCATTAAGCTGGGGTTGGATCCGTCGGCGCCGGACATTCATCTCGGTCATGCGGTTGTGCTGCGGAAAATCAAGCAAATGCAGGATTTAGGGCATTGTGTGGTGATAGTCATCGGTGATTTTACAGGAAAAATCGGAGATCCTACGGGAAAATCCAAGGGAAGGACCGCGCTGACCGACGAGCAGGTGAAAGAAAACGCCCAAACCTATTGCGAGCAGATTTTTAAAATCCTGGACAGGGAAAAAACCGAGGTTAGATTTAACAGTGAATGGCTTTCAAAGCTTAATTTTGAAGAAGTTATCAAGCTTGCCGCCACTACGACCGTTGCCAGAATGCTGGAGCGGGATGATTTTCAAAACAGATACCAAAATCAGATTCCCATCGGGATCCACGAGTTTTTCTATCCATTGATGCAGGCCTATGATTCTATTGAGCTGAAAGCGGATATTGAGCTGGGAGGAACCGACCAGACTTTTAATATCCTTATGGGAAGAACCCTGCAAAAAGCACTGGGACAGGAGCAGCAAGCCGCTATGTTCATGCCCATCCTGGAGGGTCTGGATGGGGTGGAAAAGATGAGCAAAAGCCTTGGCAACTATATCGGTATCAGCGAACCGGCGGAAGTGATGTTTAAAAAAGTCATGGAAGTTCCGGATGAACTCATCATTAAATATTTTGAACTGACTACCGACGTACATCCTGATGAAATTGACAAAATTCAGATGGAACTGAATAATGGCGCAAACCCGAGGGATATAAAATACCTTTTGGCAAAAACGGTGACATCCCTCTATCATTCCCAGGAGGATGTACAAAAAGCGGTTGAATATTATGAAGCGGCTTTCAGCAAAAAAGCCATACCGGATAATATTCCGGAGCTTCTTATCGAAGCGGGAAAAGAAACTGTTTTGGATATTGTTCCCCGGCTTATAGAAATGGGCTTTGTAAAAAGCAAGAGCGAATTCATGCGCCTGGTTAATCAGGGCGGAATTCAGCTAAATGGTGAAAAATTGTCATCGGAGGCTGTAAATACCGGTATTGGTCATGATGATGTTATAAAAATAGGCAAAAAACGTTTTGTAAAGCTTATCCGGTAAGAAGCTTCGATTCGTTCCGCCCCGCCCAAGGACTTTAACATCATTTATGGTGCCTTTAGAGTGAATTAAAGTGTGCCCTCAGGAAAATCCGTCCGGGATTTTATTCGGTAGCTCCGCAATCCTGCTCCG
>ENA-UOOK01004090-UOOK01004090.1-fermentation-metagenome-genome-assembly--contig:-NODE-4090-length-15953-cov-6.168323_pt1 | contig 15953 bp, 10 predicted proteins | sample MGYA00245777_ERZ724023 | MGnify/ENA primary metagenome ERZ724023 (study PRJEB28704, sample SAMN03018312) | fermentation metagenome | biome: anthropogenic terrestrial biome; feature: soil; material...
GGTAATAGGGAATCTTATTGAACCATACCCCAAACCGGTGCGGAAATGGAGTAAGCGAGGCATATCATGACGATATTGCCTCGCTTACTTTACTTTCACTTGTGACTATACTTCGCTCGCAAAGGAATAAGTTTTCTGTCTAACCGAAACCCTGCGGCATATGGCTTGATACACCGCACGGTTATTTTTGCTGCCAAACATATTGTCACCCAAGAGGATGATCAAATTTCCTACCTGAAGCCGGAATTTTGGCACGGGATTACCAATCGCACAACATAAAACCTTCACTTGAATGCCTATGCCCCGCTTTGCATATTTTCTGTGCCATTCTTGATTTATCTCGTAAAATGGAACGGTGCCATTGACACCTCTATTGACACCTCTCTGGTTTAGGGCTATTATGTAACTGTGCCGAATTTATATAGTACCAAGGGGTGGAACACATGAATGCATTTGATTTAATACCCAAACTAGTCCGGTCAAGCCTGGAAGCTGATAAAAAGGACATCGAGGCTACGGCGCTCATGATTGCAAGGAAAATAAAAAAGGACTACCCCGCGGCCGCCGAGGAAATAACAAAAGCATTAGCCTACTCAAGACTTGATAGCCCTGTAACTCGCTCTATTGATTTGCAGCCGTTGCCCGTTGATAAGGAAACGAGGTATTCCCTTGTAAAAATCGAAGAACCGATTGAAATGCCCGATCCAATATTGGAGAATTTTATTAGGCAGCAGCTTGAAGACTTTATCAAGGAAAGGCAAATCCTCGAAGATTTCCTAAGAGAAGATATCGTTCCGCCCAATAGTATATTGCTTGATGGCCCTCCCGGAGTCGGCAAGACTTATATCGCTTATTGGCTTGCATATCGATTAAACACTCCGATAATAACGCTTGACTTGGCATCGTCGATTTCAAGTTATCTTGGCAGGACTGGCCAGAACATCAGAAACATTTTCGATTATGCAAGATCACAGAGAGCCATCTTATTTTTGGATGAATTGGATGCCATTGCAAAGCGGAGAGATGATGCCAGTGATTTAGGTGAATTGAAGCGTTTAGTAAATGTGTTATTAAAAGAACTGGAGGACTGCCCTTCCTCCTGTGTGATTATTGGTGCCACTAACCATCCCGAGCTTCTTGACAAGGCTATATGGAGGCGATTTGACCGAACCTTAACCATTTCCATGCCCGATGAGCGTGAGCGCCGTTCATTGCTAATAAGGCATCTCGGGAAATTCGGTGATGAATTGAGAAGGGATACGTTGCATTATTTAGTCAAGCACACGAAAGATATAAATGCGGCAGATGTCTGTAAACTAAGCGAGCATATGAAACGGAGAGCATTCCTGAGCCCGAATGAACCTCCTCAAATAATTGCATTATCGGAAGTATACAAAATAAAACCCTTAGCAACAAAAGAAGATAAGACAAATATCTGCAGATTACTAAAAAAAGAATTTCCAAGCTTGAGCGTAAGAGATATCTCGATGATAACCCAAATACCATCGACCACTGTCTCAAGATATCTCAGCGCAAACAGAAAGGGGGACGAAGAACATGCTGAATGAAAAACATCCAATAATCGCCAATGGCGAGCTATATGTTGAACCAATAAGGAAGAAAACCGGCCCTATGGTAAAGAGAATCCCTAATGATTATCCAATTGCAAAGCAAAATATGATTCGCTATATCGAGCATATTTTTGAGCAGGTACAGAGGCAAGAAGAAATATTTTTAGACGAAAAAGTAATATGTGTTCGTATGGAGCCAAAATTCGAAGCGAAGTCTTACGTTCCTACTTCGATTATTCCTGATGACGGGAGTTTAGAAATAATCGGCGGTAGGAAATATAGAATTGAATCTACAGCCGAATCTGAAGAATCTACAGGCGCTAAACTATATTTTGTTAAGGCAACGGATTGGGGATTAAGCAACTTAAAAACCATTTTAGAAAAAGGTCTCAAGGATAGTGTTGAATCATGGAGAAATCAGATTGGCTCCATTCGCTCCATGGATTTGCTTTCTCGGGATGAGAAAATTATGGGGTTTCCCGATGATTGGGATTCTGGAACCGTTGAGATAATATTGCATCCTATGGCTGGCGAAACAGAAGAAATGATTTCTCTTTTTCGCAACACAAGTAAATTACCAGAAGACCGTATGATTATCCGCAGTTACGATAATGGCCCAACCTTTATTTCTGCAATTTGCTCCAAAGATGAAGTGGTGAAAATATCAGCACTAAACCCTTTGAGAGCTATTCATCCAATGGGACAGGTTAGTATTGCGCCCATCAGAATATTGCCTTCAAATAGCACGCCTCAAGCGCCAGATGCAAAGAAAAAGTCAAAGATAACAGTAGGTGTATTTGATGGCGGCGTTGCCGAAAGCGTACCTTTGTTGTCCAAATATGTGACAGCCATCGACTGTGTTTCTGAGCCAGAGGATGCCGGTTATGTAGAACATGGTACTGGTGTTTGCGGAACGATTTTATACGGAAACCTTGCCGGGCGCAGTTCAACAAATAAGTTGGAAATACCGCCCGTATCAGTTGCGAGCTATCGCGTATTGCCCATAAAGAATCGTTTGGATTTTGAACTTTACGAGGCTATTGATGCTATCGAAAAAGTTATAACAGGACAATCTGAGATCAAACTATACAACCTATCCTTCGGCCCGGTGGGGGCGATTGTAGATGACAGCATAAGCCGCTTCACCTATGTCCTCGACTTGTTGACCTATGAAGTCGCCGATAGTGATATAAACCCTTTAATCTGTGTCGCAGTTGGAAATGATGGCGAATGTGATTATCCGCATAACCGAATTCAATCACCATCGGATATTGTTAATGGGCTGGGTATAGGAGCGTATACCTACGCCGCTGATGGCTCAAAAACACGGGCATCATATAGCTGTGTCGGCGGAGGCAGAGAAGGTGCCAAAATTAAGCCTGATATACTTGAGTTTGGGGGAAGTGTTGACAGACCTTTTATATTAGTCGGAGCAAGACCCAACACATTATCAACCTCTGCAGGGACAAGCTTCGCTTCACCACTTGTGGTACATAAAATTGGAAAGCTAATGGCCAAGAGTAACAGCATTATTCCTCATATTGGTCGTACTTTATTAATTCACACCGCGCAAAAGTGTGGCACATTAACTCAGGATGAACAGGGATTTGGGTTTTGCCTTGATAATGTGGATGACATTCTTAACTGCGAAGATAACAGGGTTACAATCCTATATTCCGGCGTTCTTGATTCTTCTCAAACAATCAAATTGCCTATTTTCGCTCCAAAGATTAATGATGCTAAAGGAAATGTCACCATAACATGGACTGTCTCGACTATTGTCAATCCAAATGTAAACGATCCTGACGCTTATTCGTGTAACTGTATTGAGGATACCTTTATTCCTCATGACATGACCTACAACTTTACTAAAAGGGGATCGAGCAAGAAGCTAAATTTGCTCAAGCCCGACCATGTTATGCAGGTAAAGGGTTTATTGGATAACGGTTATGCCAAGTCGGGATTCCCTGTGAGCCACCCTGCGAAAAAATATTGGAATGAGACAGATTTGCGAGCTGTGGATTTGAAATGGGATACCGTAATCAGAAAATCCGTAACGATGAGGGGCTCTTCGATATTGAATCCCGCATTAACATTGCACGCCATCGGGCGTAATGGATTCGATACGCAAAAGATTAAGTATTTTACAGCTATAACTATTGATGCCCCTAAATACGGCGGTGCTTTGTATGATACTATACTCCAACAATATCAAAACTTGGCCCCCATAGAAATCCGCAATATTAACCGCGTATTGGTCGATATAAGGTAATTCAATTAAGATCACCCAAAAGAAGCAGCTACACATGCTGCTTCTTTTATTTGTTCAGTAAGAGGATGATGTTTCCACGATTATTTCAAGTCATCAAATATCGCAGCCAATAATTCATCAAGTTTCCCTTCCTTGACCGCGGGTCTGGCATCGACGCGCTTAAAATGTTTACGGCTGATTCTATTCTCAGTGTCAAAACTGAAAATGTAATTTGTGGCGATATGATAGATGATATCACTAGGTGCAAGCCCATACAGTTGCTTCTCAAGGATATGCTTCAGCCGCTCATCATTGTCCGGTATCTTCTCTTTCATCACGGGGTTATTGAACAGGCGTTTTACCAGCTCCGTGATATAAAGGCCAGACTTCATGAAGAGATCGATGAAGGTTTTGTCCGGGTCTTCAAATACATGGGGGTCTTCATCTTCGAGTTTCTGTACCATCATCTTTACGACCTGCTTCGGTGTAAATATCTGGTTGGTCTCCTGCGGCGGGATATAATTGAAGATGTCCTCTTCATGGGTTTCATCAAAATAATCCGCAAGTCTTTCGCGTATATTTAGAAATTCCTGTATCGCCTCATCGAATACTATTTCATTGAACAGACCACCGCTGAAGTGTTTTTCCTCACCCGTCTTTTCGTCGATATATGGTCCGCCATCTCGCAAAAATCTGAATTGCGCCTCCGTTATTCCGGCCACTTCAAAAAATACCTCTTCTGGAGTATAGTTGTCGAAGTTGCTGAGCTTCGTCTTCCGCTCCCCATACGCCATCAGAAAACTCGGGATTGTCCTTGCAAATCCGCGTAGGTGCCCACGAACCTCTTCTTCCTTGGAATTCTTGTTTTTCTTCGCCTTGATCTGAGCTTGCTCCTCGACCTGAGCGGTCTTCTGCTCCTCGATCGTTTCCTTTATCGTCTCATTAAGGCTCTTGGTAAACTCGGCCTGCAGCCTATCAAATTCCGCTTGCTGCTTGGCCTCTATCTCCTTGATGGCTGTCTCGAGTTCATCTTCTCCAAGCAATTCCTCAGCTAACTTGATTTCCTCTGTAGCCTTTTGTTTAACCTCGAATTGTTTTTTGTAGTTATCATTCTCGACTTTTATTACCTTTTCGGTAATAGTCTCTTTGAGCTGTTTTTCGATCTTGTCTGCCTGTGCATTTGTCAGTTCGAAACCGGTCTTGATCGTATCTACAATAATTGGCTTTGCCAGATCCATAGCGACATCGACGATCTTAGCGGTGACATTCTGCGGAACATGATAGTTTGATGGAAGCTCTGCGAAAGACTGTTCAATAGCATCTGTTACCGGCGAGATATCATATACTTTGTCGCCAAATAGCTCGTTTTGTTTGCTTATCACAGTTTCAGGCGGCACTACCACATTACCGTCTTCGTCGACCTCCATCCCTGTCAAATCAATTTTGGGCGCAGATGTATCCTTTTTCCCTTGCTTCTCGACCGGGAGTTCGCTCAAGATGCCGTCAACAATTTCTTTTGGCAAAGCAAATATCCCAGAAATATTGGCAAACAGCAAGTTGCTCATAAAGCCACGTTTGACAACCTCTGTCGCCAAGATGGTTCTTGGGATTGTAAGTACCTGTGTTGCGTCCAGAGGGACCATAGTACCGTGCTCATCTTCACCGATGACAGGAAAAAAGTTGAGCAACCTTTTTATATTCTCCGCACGATCCTTGGTGTTGCCACCGCCTTCGCCAACCAGATTGTTGGCAAATTCGTCGAACATCACCAGCGTTCGGTCGGGCGCGAAGTCGAATATGTAGGCGTTTTCTTTTTTATAGTATTTACCGTTTTTCTCGTAGTGAAATGGGTTTTGGCTGCGAAATGCGGCTTGCATATATAGAGCCGGGCTTGAGATATTGCTCAGCATCATCACCGCTGTCCATTCGGGTATGGTCACACCTGTGGTAAGCTGCCCAACGCTGAGCGTGATGGTGTATTCGTTTTCGGCGATGGCCTTCCGAACCTTATCATAACTCTTTTCATTTGAAACGAAGTCTTCTGCCTCTTCGCTCAAATCTCTGCCATCCCCGGCAGCAATTATTATTTTGTGGTGCATGAACGCCGCATCATCGGCAAGTAGTTTTGCCAATGCTTTTGCGCTGGCAACTCTGTCAAGAAGCCAAAACGTGTGCTTCAGTTCTTTGCGCAGGGCGGGAGTAGAGAATGGATATTTCTCATTTTTTGTCAGCCTCTCCAGCCATTTCTTTACGTCTTTTTCGTGTTTGAAGGTTGTCTTTCCCTCTTCGACAGAGAAAAACTCGTTGAGATCAAATGCAAAATCATAAGTGGTTTCCCCGATGGTCTGCCCCTCGAGAAGCTTCTCCTCAATCATTGCTGAAAGCTGAAAAGTAAACATATTGAGCTGAGGCAATGGCTCATATGGGTTGCTGCCCTTATTATAGTCCCAGTCTTTCTTTGCTTCCTGCTCGTCGGCATATGACCAGTTAAATATCTGCTCTGCGCTAAATTTGCTATTGGCGATGGCCTTAAAGGGAGTTCCCGACATATGCAGCGTGAAATCCCGTATTATTCTTGAAAACGCCCAATCGGTCTTCGATGTATCAACCCCTTCGTGCGCCTCATCAACAACGAGCAGATCCCATTTTAGATCGGCAATCCATCGCAGCTTTTCGTGTAATCCGCCAAAAGTGATTGATCCTTTCAAGTCCTGTAAACTGACAAAAGCTATTTGCTTTAGATTCCGATCAGCATTAGATTTTACGATGATATCACAGTACGTTTGACGGGATAATACCTTTGTGTTTTTTAGAGAATCGCTGTCAGACACAAAAAATATATCAGGTTCTTGCCACTTTATGAATTTCACAAAGTCATCGTACCAGGAATTTGCTATTGCGGGACGATTGGTGACTATCAGGACATGTTTGAAACCGCCCTTACGGATGAAATCATAAGTCGCGAGAGTCTTCCCGAAACGCGGCTTTGCATTCCAGAGAAAGTCCGCCGGTTCCTTCCCGGATTTCAGATACGCAAGTGTACGTTTAACGGCGTCGGCTTGCTCTTCTCGTAGCTGGTACTGTGTTCCCCCGGTAGGAGCTTGAATCTGGCCATAATCTTTGAAAATAAATTTCCTGAAAAGCTCCTCTGCCTGTTTCTCATTGCCCTCGCCAAAGTAAAACCATTCAGAAGGCTTGCCGGTGTCCTCGAACTTCCCCCGTTCGATGCCGGACTGTACTAAATACCAGTGAAAATCATCGTCGATAAAATACTCGCCTCCGTCATACCTGGCGTCGTACGACCATAACAACTCGTACTTTGTATTCGAGGTATGCGTCTGCTCCTTGATGCGCGTTTCGGCGTCACGATCCGTATATCCAATCTTAACCCAGCCCTTTTTGGACACATCATTTGGAGTTATGTATGCATAGATGGTCGGGCTCGCCTGATCTATTGTTTTAATCGTTGTGCTTGCCATTATTCCATCTCCTTTACATGCGATTCGATGAATTCAATTTCCGTTTCATCAAGTCCGTATTTGTTGTATAGCTGCCTGTCGATTTCCGGAATTGGCTTTGACCAGTCGATGTCGGATGTCGCTGTGAAGTCTTGAAGAGGCACATGCTTCCATTTTGGAGATGTAATGTGTTGAGTAACCTTTAGCACCCCCAGCAATGCCCGTGCGAACTTTGAGCAAATATATTTAAGCACCGCCTCAGCATCGCTCTTATTATCGAACGAGCCAATAGTTAAAAATGTTTGTGTAGTAGCAATTTGAGGATTTCCAATGAGAGGGGAACTCAGGGTTTCCCCAAAAGCACCACTTCCACTTACCGATGGAATAATCACTTTGTACTTTTGCAAGCTTTCGTGTTCCAAAATATAGTCGCGGCGAACCCATTTGTAGACACGCCTATTGTTTTGGTATCCTAAGAATTGAATATATGAATTGCCATCACTTGGCTTTTCGTCGAGAAAGATAAAATCCAATCGGTCAAATGCGCTGGTTTTGATATCATACTTGTGATTGTCACTAAGAAGGCTCTCCGCTTCGGGATGGTTTTCATGAAGCTTTTCTGTGTATTTATATATTTCTTGACCGTATACAATACTGCTGAAACTGATGTCATTCTTTTTCTTTACTTTGTTCAAAATACTATTCAATTCCGGATGTGCTGTAAATATCCCAATCGCTCCGAAGTCCACTTCGGAGTCGCGATAGGTTACGGCAACACCGCCTTTGATTTCAGTATTTGAAAACACCTTTGAGCTATCCTTTTCGAAGTATTCGACTTTTAAATGCTCATCTTCCAGCATCTTTTGATTCCACGCTTTCGGCGTCGCACCTGCATTGTAGAGAAATCGGGCAGGCGTGATAAAACTAACCCTGTTTGCTATCTTATAGGCTTCATCCATGAACTTGTGATAAATTGGCGGCGATTGTGTCCCTTCACCAGTAGATTCTTCCTGATACGGAGGGTTGCCTATCACAACGTCAAATTTGAATTTACCTGGCTTCTTCTCAGACATATCCTTTTCTTCTTTCCATGCCAACTCGATATCAATAATTGCAAAACATTCTTGCCAATTGCCTTCCGGTTCCCCATTAGCACCCATTTTATCAAACAGACTCAATTGTACACCACCTTTTGAGATATCATCATCACCAAATAGTGACGAGTACGAAAAGGTGGTGCGTCTTACCTGCCTCGGAGATCCTTCGACAGAATTCCACCGGCTAAAGACAATCTCCTCACCGGAATTATTTTTATGAGTAAGGGTATCCCCCTGCACAACATTCGCCCAGATTATCGTCCGAGCAGATTTATATAAATCTGAACGTTTGGATAGAGGGGTGCCATGTACAGCATCGTAGCAATCCAAGAATAGCTCAAGCATATTTTGTCTTGCCACCGCAAGATTATCTTCCAGGAACTCGATGCCGTAGATGCTTGACAACGCCCAAAGCGCATACGTATTCCATACATAATCGCTGTGATTATCAGTAACAAATCGCAATTTTATGTCTTCGATGGCAAGCAGAAATGCACCCTCACCGGCGCTCGGTTCAAGAAACGTCGAAAATATATCCTCGGCTTTTTCTTTGATTCCCGGTATCGCGACCATCTTGTCAACCACCCACTGAGGCGTGAAGACCTCCCCGTGCTTTTGCACACGATGCTTTGATTTCATTAATACAGGGTTCTTTTTATTCATCATATTATCAACAGGTTGGCTATTTATCATTGATCGCCGCCTCCCTCGCTTTTCCTTAACAATATGCTCTTCCATCTATAATAATCCAGTATAATCTTACTCTTAAAATGGCAAATCGTCATCATCAGTATCAGTAACCGTTCCTTCAAGATCTGCCTCAATAGTGGCAACCTCATCCTGCGCTGTTTGGCCAGCTTCCTGCCAATCACGAGCAATAGTCTCCCAATCGGCTTTTCGTGAATTGTCTCCGTGAGCAGTCCAAATATCCCAATAGTCAGGATCATTTGATTGCGGGCGTTGTTCCTCGCTGAGATAATTCATTTGAACCATCACAGGCAGTTCAGACGCCCATCCTAACAATATTGCACGTTGTGATGGTAACGTAGGTAACTCTCGAAGCATTCCTCGCAGATTATCGGGGACGAGTTTACTAACTAAATCCTGATCGCGATCGTTACTGATTCTATGAAGTAAAAATGTGTTGCATTGCGATAAAACCGTAGGCGATAGCTCGCTTGGCCTCTGTGATGAAAGGACTAATCCCAGGCCGAATTTTCTTCCTTCACGGGCAATTTTTTCGAAAACCTGAGTACACATAGAATAGGTCGGCGTTTCTTCCGAATCGCTTGCGTATCTACGTATGAAAGTATGTGCCTCCTCCATTACCAATGTTGTTGGTAATGTTTTTCCGTCATTCAACCGTCTGTATCGCTGTAACGCTTCAAGCGTCATACGTGCTATTACGGCAGTCACAATATGGACTACCTCTGCAGGAACAAGGGATAGATCAATTACTGTGATGGCTCCCTTTGATGAGTCACTCGGGCAGATATAATCGTCAAGCCATTTTTCAAGCGTTAAATCCTCGGCACAGCTTGTTATTGTCCGCATTCGGGAATCCGATAGTAGCGTACGGACGCGCATAAGCATAGTTTCAATATGATCCGATGTTTTCATCAGGTCAGCATTCGCTTGAATACTTTTTAATATATCATCGCCCGAAAATGGACGAGGGACATCTGCGCCAATTGGGAGAACATCTTGGTCAGAACCGCCAAAAGTTGTGTGCGCCGCTTTAAAAGCAGCTAAAAGTGAATCTGACGCAGACTTTGTGTATTTGGGCCAATCGTCACGATTTGCACCGGTACTTTGATTGCTGTTACGAAAATCTTGTATGGCTTGTTTCAATGCCGTGATTGCGTCATTTTCATTTATTGAGAAATCAGTATTATCAACCAATCCTTTTTCCCAAGTGTCAATGCTTTCTTTTAATCCCTTAGTTTTCCCCCCACCAGCCCAAGGGCTTCCGCCTGTGATTTCTATTGACAATTGTGCAACGAGAGTCCGAAGATACCGGCGCATATCTGTACTCGGAGTTAATGCAACATCTAAACGTCCGTCACGAACACACCTTAATGCTTGAATGAGCGTTGGGCGTTGCGTCTTGCTACTTGCCTGTGTAAACGCACACCATTCAGCGCTATTCCAAAACCAAAGTGGAACTTGCAACTGTTTGATGCTTTTTTCTTCATTGCCTTCAACCGCAAAGAGACGGACATTCTCCATATCTATAAACGCTTTTGAGTACTCGCCGTTCGGGTCAAGAATAATGAAACGCGAATTGATAAAGCCGTTTAGTCCCAAGCTTTCTCTGGTTTCATCAGTTATTTCTCCGAGAAGTTCCTCGGTTTGTTTGTTAACTTTTTCTTTCGCTTTTCTCGCCGCATCAATCGACCAGCGAATAACACCTGCAACTGAGCAGGATTTACCGCTTCCTGTATTACCCAAAATAGCTAAATGCCGCCCAAATAGCCTGTCCGGATCAACAGAAACATCGGCGTTAGATGCAAGAGGACTTGTGCCTATTTTTACTCTACGCTTTTCGCCGGATTCTACGATTGATTTTAACTGTTCCTGCGATGGTAAGAGCACCGGATCACCTACGGTTGGGAATGCATCGACACCGCGAGAAAAGGAGTATGTCGATTCTTTCCCGCTCTTATGCTCTTTTAATATGCCAAGCGGCATGAGGCTCATTTTCCGTAATGGAAAGGGTAAGTCTATGACGCCAAAATCCTGCATGCCTTTACGCTTCGGATATTGTGAACGCTCAATCGTAATCCACTCTATTTGAGCCACGAGAAAACCGCTGTCACTCGGTAACAGGACATAGCTACTTATACGCGGAAACGGCCGAGGCGCACCCGTGTTTAATGCAACATCGCTTGGAGCCTCAATATCGAGCAGCACTTTAATCTCATCAGGCGACACAGAATCTACGCTACCGATGCGAAGCGAATCCACATACGCAAGAGGTGTTATCATAGTTCTGGTTCACCTCCGTCACTATTCGCCTCGTCCGGCTTGGGAATAGAATACCGCTGTTTCAGTAACTCACTCATCCTGATTGAAGCACGGTCTATCGACGGCTTCGGCAGGAAATAGTCAACAAGCGTCTTCAAGTCGGCTACGCCGTTGCCTACGATTAGGCTTATCTGTGATGGACGACCAAACTCTTTATACTTCTCCATAATACGCCCACCCGCTTCGTCATACGAGATTACTACAAGATGCGTGGATGGAATCGTCAGCATATCCCTAATAATACGATTTATATGATCATCGCCAAACCCGTATCCGTATGTAACAAGTGTGCTGTTTGGACGGCAAAGCGCAGCTGCAAAATCACGGAAGAGCTCCACATAGGGATACTCCGTTGTTTCCCGGTCCTTCGCCGCATTTGGATATATCATAATTTTTCTTACATCCGCGCCCTCAATTCCGGGAGCATTGAGAAAGTTGCCAATATCCTTAGAACCAAAAGGCAATCCAATACGCCGAATATCCGTACCTGTATTTATCCAGTCAATGGAACCATGCAGTTTTGTGAAACGTGCAACGCCTTCAAGATAACGCGGCTCGCCACGAATGCCAGGCGGATTATAGTGCATATCAATGTCCAAGCGCGATGAGCGGAATATCGGTGCCAGAGTACCAATGAAACGATCGAGTAAATGCAATCCCGCAAGTTCTGACCCCGCTTCTATTAGTCGGTCATAATTTGTCGTAAAAATATTGAGACGTTCACGAGTGCCTGTCCTGCTTGCAAAACTCATAAGAAAGTTAACAAGATAGTCGAATGCCTCGTGACGCTCTTCTTCTCCAGCTATTGCAATGCTATTTTCTATGCCGCTTATGCTGTCAGCAAAGCTGGAAATAGTCTTTTTAAGGCTTTCCGTCAGTTTATCATAAGCGGCCTTTTTGCCCTTATCGGCAGAAATATTATGCTCGAGGATTTCAAGACCACGCAGTAGTTCGTTGATTACTCTTATATAATCTTCGATATTGGCTGCTCCGCGCTTGTTTTTATCAGCAATAGCCTTTGCCGATGCATTTATCTCATCGGAATAGCCCGTGTCAAGCGTGGGCACCGACATAGCGGCATTGGCAGAGCCCTTTGCGATAACCTCTATCGCTGTAGAAAGCCCTGTTCCTGTCAACAGCGACAAATGCTCAGATTGAAATAATGAAGTAAGCCACGGTTCTATGCCTTGACGCAAATCCGACTTCTTAATTGCATTTTTACTGCCTGTAGGAATCCAAGACGAGGATTGATTTTCGTCTGCAAATGTAAACTCTCCATCTCTGACTTGCTGTATAAACTCAATAGGGGAATTATCATCTCGTATTTTTAAGATACTCTTAATATTTTCACTCATTGTAGCTCCTCCCTTCACGCTTGAGCCTTTTCTCTAATCCATAATGGAAATGCCGTTCTGCTCACAAAAAGATATAAACACCTGCATCGTCAATTTGTTGGGACGGGTCTTACCGTTCTCCCAACGATTGATTGTGGCGAAACTTACATTCAAGGCGCGAGCCAAATCCTCTTGGCTCATATTCATTTTTTTGCGCGTAATTTTGACTTTTGCGGGAAAATCCACTTGTTTTCACCTCTTGCCGACAATTATAGCATGTGTTATAATTTTTTTCAATCTTGAGGGTTATTTTTTGCGTAATTCAGTAGCTTTTCGTATCGGCTTATGATATGTGTGTGGGCGAAAGGGGTTGATCCATATGAAAAAGCTAATTATCTCCGGAATCGGTGCTATCGCCTGTGTCGCACTGTGTGCCGCCGTTTGGCCACGGAGCGCCGAGGTCGGGGATTCACCCGCCGTGCCGATAAAAAGCCGCCGTATCCGCCGAAATTGAGGCTCAGTCAGAGGAACCGCCGCATACTTTTATCTCTGCCGATATTCCTGCTCCCAAAACGGAGCCTGTCGCAATAAGTGAGCCAGAGGTGAAAGTGATGACGGCAGAAAAAGAAACGGAAAAACCAGCACCGATACCGACAGCCTCGAAACCTCAAGCTGCATCAAAATCCACACCAGCCTCCGCTGAACCAAAGTCAGGAGATAGAACAGTCATCGACGGTGAGCCTCATGTTTGGATACCGGGGTTCGGGTGGATACTCGACGAGGGCGTCGGTAGCGTCTGCACGACAGTCGGCAATCCCGGCGACCAACTCACCGGCCACAAAGTAGGCATCATGGGAGGTGGAACAACCGTTGATGGCAAAGGCGACATTCATAAACAAGTCGGTATCATGGGCGGAGCGGATTCTGCACCACACGAAACATCCGCCCCACCCTCAAAACAGCCCGAGATTACAGGCGACGTCATATACATCGAACTTCATCCGCCGGTAACGAAAGACAGTGCCCCTCCTGTGTTTAGGCCAAACGGTGAGCCACATATTCCATAAATAAGCCGCAGATATTAGCAGGGAGCATACTCAGCCTGTCGGAACGAGTATGCTCCCTTTTTCTGTTCGAGAACACTTTGTGTTGAAGCTGTACGGTACATCTCTGACTGTTCAGCTTCGGGGGACATAGTACGCTGTGAGCGCACTATCATTGACTCTCTTTCTTTCTGTACTTTTCCAAAAGGCTCAGTTCGCCCTGCTTGGAATCCCGTGACTGTTCGACGGCAGTTATGGTGCGCCACTTCGAGTTGGCAGTGCCGAGATCAAGAAAGTTTATAGTCTCAAAATGCTTCTTAGGGTCGAAGCTCATGTTCCCTTCGACAAGCTCCCTCCAGGACGATGAGAACGGCAGCGACTCCGGCACAGAAAACTCCATCAGCTCCAGTGGCTCGCCATCCGGATTGATACGGCGAAGCAGCTCCTCGCCATTGATTTCGCCGGAGAGATATGCGGCGCGGGCGTCGGCGGCATCCTCCATCCAGTCCTCATAGTGTTCGTAAGAAGTAGCTTCCCGCTTGCGCTCGGCTGCATACTCACGATAGTCGCGCTCATAAAAGCGGGCGCGGATTCTTTTATATGCCAGCAAATATTTGTCCTCCACAGGGGCGTCTTTGCGTTTCAGATTCGGCCCATGTTCCTTGCAGGTTCTGCCATCCTTCCAAACGCGGTCACAGTAGTCTGTTTTCTTCTTCGTCTTCGGTTCGAAATATCGCCAGCAATGCTGACAGCGGGTGATGCGTTTTTCGGAGCGCAGCGCCGCCACGAGGTAAAAGACATAGAGCTCAAGCAGCGAACGTATTTCATATTCCTGCACCCAGCCCTCGCCGTCCGGCGTCCACCTGACCGCAAAGGCGTGTTCGCCAAGCATCGGGTACACCTTGCATATCTTGTCAAACCGCTCCCGCTGCGTAAAACCTTCCGTAGTACCGAAGCAGACCTCCATGATGTTTCGCATCCGGACTCTCGAGAGATACGGCATCTTCATAATATTGAGAATCCGCATTCTGATGTTCAGCAGGAAGCTGGCGCTACCGTCGTCGGGGATGACAAGCGTGTCCTCCAGAGCAATCCTCGTAAAGAAATACGCCTCGGGGAAATCTCCGCGCAGCTCATATGACATTGCAAATGCTCTATCGATAAGGTCAAACAGGTCAGCCTCTGAAACGTCGAGAGATTCTTTGAACAAAGGCTGTGCCTCAAGCGTCTTCAACTTTTTGTAATAGTTCTTTGTCTTTCTGCCCATGAAGCGGATGAGTTCGTCATGAGGCATTACGGCTTCATCAAATATAACCGTGTCGTCATGGTCGGTCAGTATTTTTCTTATACGGCCTTCGCCTAACTCAATCAGGCAGAGGCCTGTTCTTTTTTCGCTCACCCGTTTCACCTCCCGAAACGAAAATTCTTAAATCCGTAAAGATCGCTTCACTATGTAGTGGAAATGTCTCCTGATTTAAAATTCTATCACGGAGGAATCCAAAAAGATACCATCAGATATATCGTCAGAAAGGAGTACAAAATGAACAATGCACAAAAACCAAAAGACAAAAACCGCTTCGACACCATCGATGGCGCGACGCTGATGAGTATGCCACTCCAGCCGCTGCACTTCGTGGTGGACAGTCTCATCTCGCAGGGGCTTCACGTCCTCGCCGGTTCCTCGAAGGTCGGAAAGTCATGGCTGGCGCTATGGCTCGCGGTCATGGTGGCGAAGGGTGAGCTGGTATGGAATATGGCGACGCGGAAGGGTACGACGCTCTACCTCTGTCTTGAGGACAGCAGGCTGCGTATCCAGAACCGGCTGTTTGAAATTATGGAGGACGCGCCGCCCAGCGTTCACTTCTGCACCGACGCCTTCATCATCGGCGGTGGTCTGGAGGAACGTATCGAGAGCTTCATCGCCGAGCATCCCGATACGACGCTCATCATCATCGACACGCTGCAGATGGTGAGAGGCACAGGCTATGACAACACCTATGCCAACGACTACCGCGACTTATCCATTCTGAAAAAGCTGGCGGATAAACATGAAGTCGCAATCCTGCTCATCCACCATCTCCGCAAGGAGAACGCCGACGATGTGTTCAACCGTATCTTGTTATACGCCAATGAGTTTGACAGAAAAAAAGACAAAAGTATTGACAGTGGAGA
>ENA-UOOK01004091-UOOK01004091.1-fermentation-metagenome-genome-assembly--contig:-NODE-4091-length-15952-cov-5.163804_pt1 | contig 15952 bp, 27 predicted proteins | sample MGYA00245777_ERZ724023 | MGnify/ENA primary metagenome ERZ724023 (study PRJEB28704, sample SAMN03018312) | fermentation metagenome | biome: anthropogenic terrestrial biome; feature: soil; material...
CAAAGAAGAATTTATAAACCAGAATTGTATATTGAAGATGATGTACCTTATTTGGCATATACTAAAAGACGTTATGGATATATTGATGAAATATCAATCGAATACGAATTGTCTTTATATAGTACGTATCAAATCATTGATGCTTCTGACGATCCAAAAGACTTGGTTAGAGAAAATGACTACATAACGCTAATCAATAAAAATAATAAACTATATAGAATCTATACATCATACGGAACGGGCTTTAATGAAGAAAACGGTAATATTTTTGACGAATTTAGAGTTGAGCAAATAAACAGTTATGGAGATTCCGAGTCGTTGGATGAAATAGAAATTCAGACAATCTACAAATGGGCTAGTGGTTGTCTAGTACCTGTTTGGTCTTGCGAAGGATTAGACGCTTGGGTTTATCAAGATAGAGTTAAAAAGGAATATTGAAAATGGGAAACAAATGAATTTTAAATTATGGGATAGAGTTATAATCAAAGAGATAATCCCAATTAACCACGATGAAATTCCTGAACATTACAAGTGTTTAGAAATCGGGGATGTTGGCACTGTTACTGAAGTGTTTAACGATAGTGTTTCTTTAATAGTTGATGGAAAAATAAATGTATTGAGTAAAAAGAATTTCTTTAGATTAAATGGGAACGGATTAGAGTTGACGTAAAATGGTAACAATTATCGAAACTAGCTTAATTGAAGTAAACGGTCAAATTACCGATATTCAATCAAGAGTTGTCGAAGTTGAAAGTTGGAAAGATTATGTGTTTTGTTTAAAAAATTCAGTTCCTATGGGATTGAAAGATTTTGTTGGTGGGTTATATGGCAATTCTTTATCTAAAAGAGAATTAGGTAATAGATTAAGTTTTTATTCTGATGATCATATGGTTAATTTAACTTTTAGAAGTCCTGAAGATGACAATAGCGTAATCGAACGAAAACTTGCATATAGAGTTCGTTCACAAGAAGATGATTATTAAAAAAGGGGAATAATAATGATTTTTAAATTTAGCAAAAAAGACAAGTTTTGGTTAGAGAAGTGTAAATCTAATCCAAAAACATATAGAATCTATGTTGACAATGATAATATATATGTAGAGTATATATATCCAGATGGCGAATTGGGTAGTGATTTAGGTGATTCATATGCATATACTTTTGATAATTATGGGCAAGATTTTATAATTCAGATATTAAATTATTTAGGTTGTAATGTTGATTATGAGTAAGGGGGGAAATTTATGAATACATATGACGTTCGTTGTCCTATATGCAACGGAAAACTTTATTACAATAGTAAGAAAAAAGCATTTGTTTGCAAACGTTGTGCTGGATAGAAACAAAGTAGAAAAATAACGAGAGAAAAAGAGAGAGAAAAAATAAAATGGCTAAGATAATTTTTAGATATACAAGACAACTAAGAGCATATGCTGACAGTGTTGGCTCTATGTTGGTTTTGCTAGAACAAGATGACGATAAAGACAAAGTAATAGAAGAAATACAGGCTGATAACAGTTATTGGCGTAGTAATTACTATGAAAAAGAATTAAAAGAATATAAAGATGAAACATATGACATAAAAGGTCGATTACTTTTATTTGGTTGTCGAGATGGATATACGGATTAAAGAAAATGCAATTAATCGAATTATTAGAACTATGTAAAGATACTTATGTTAGTGTATTCTCACATGAATATAGTCGCACTAGTCATGGTATGGTTGTCGACAATAAACACATTGATGAGATTTTATTAAAAGATGTTTATAAATATATAAGAAACGAAGTAATTTCAATTAGAACAGGCTGGGACTGTTATAGTGAAAATTTTAATAAAGAAGAAATATTTACTCGTATTTTTATTGAGATTGAATAAGGATAAAGTGTTATGGAAGAAAAAACAATGGCTGAATGGATAGCATATTTTAAAAATAACCCAGCCGAGTTTGCAAAAGTGTATCTAGGCATCAAACTTACACGTAGACAAAAACGTAAATTAAACAAATCAACAAATAATTCGCACGTAGGGCTAAGAGTCGAAATGGGTTTCTACGATGACTATGCTAGAGATGATATAAAAGAAACTATAAATAAAACTTATAATAAAAGAGAGGTGATTTAGGACAATGAAATTAGGAGATAGAATGAAAGAATATGAATATGTCACTAGACATTATTTAACAAAAAAGATGCCGACTATTGTCCGCCTTTAGATGGCAAGAGTTTCCACACATTCACAAGAGGAATGGATAAGCCATTTGACGATATATTAGTTAAAACAATGCAAGACACAATGTTATATCTATGTGAAAATATCCAAAACTGTGTAGTAGGTTATACTCAAAGCGATGAAATTACTTTATTATTAATTGATTATCAAAATAAAGATAGTGAATCTTGGTTTGGGAATAACATTCAGAAAATGGTTAGCGTTTCTGCTAGTATGGCAACATTAGCATTTAATATGTTTTTTAAGAACAATGATGAATATCAAAAGTATATTGCTAAATATAATAAAGCTTTATTCGACAGCAGAGTATTTAGTTTACCAAAAGAAGAAGTCGCCAACTGTTTTATTTGGAGACAAGAAGATGCTATTAAAAACTCTATTAGTTCATTAGGTCAGTATCATTTTAACCAAAAACAACTTAACAAACAAAACTCAAAAGAAGTTATTAGTCTTCTAAAAACCAAGAATATCTTTTGGGAAGATTTTCCTACCACATTACAAAGGGGTAGTTGCTGCATTAGAAAACAAATGACAATAGAAACCCCATTAGGTGTGTGTGAAAGAAACAAGTTTGTTATTGATAACGATATCCCTATTTTTATTGACAACAAAGAGTATATTAATAATTTAGTATATTTAAAAAAAGGAGAAAACAATGTTAAGTAAACCATTTGCAGGTTGGACTACAATCACTTATGAAGATTTTAGTGAAGATATTAGTTATTTAGATGACATCCCTTTGGATTGGACAAAAGCATTTGAAATTTATTTGGAACACATAGTTAAAAATGACCTTGTCAATATTGTTCCATTGTCTATTATTGGAGATTGTGAGGGTTATGACTTAATTATTATCGCTACAAATTATATGCTAAAAATGTTTACTTGTGAAAAAAGTCTTGAAACTTTTAATACAAATGTGTTTGAATTTATACAACGTATTTGTTTAGATTTTATCAAAGACATAAATGAATGGACTAAATGGCAAGTATTTGATTTTGAATGCTTAGACGATGGCTCGCTAACACAAGATAGCATAGATGCTATGAACAAACGCAAGGAAGAAATATTAGGAAATATTGATAGAATTAGAAAATTAATTCACGAGATAAGCAATCATGCTTATTACCAATGGATTGATGTAATTTTATAAGAGAGAAAAGGGAAGCAAATGATTACAAAAAACAGTTTACAAAAGTTTTTAGATGGTTTTGATAGTGAAAAATCCCTTTGTGATGAATTCAATGAAACCGCTTTAATAGAAGGGGAGAAATATACTTTTAATATCGTAAGTGGATCAAGTGAAGATTGGGAAGTTGAAGATAGTGCGGGCAAATATCAGTCTACAGAATGTATCTATCAATTAGTAAAAATTAATGACGAATATGAAGAAATTGAAAAATATGAATTATATGTTAGTGAACACGGCAGTAGAACAGGAAGTTACTATACGGATTGGTATTATACTTACGATAGAGAAATCGTAAATAAATTTATCACTCATATCCCAGAAGCAACTGTTATTATTCCTGCTTATGAAAAAGTTGAATATAAATAAAAACATAAAAAACAAAGGAGACTTTTATGGTGCAAGTAGAGATTTTATTTTTAGCATTAATTATCATATTATCATTTTTTAGTGGATATGTATTATCATATCTTCGTGAAAGGGGAACAATTCAAAATCTTGCAAATGCTTGTGAAAATTATGAAAATAATCAAAATGAGCATCTTTCGATAATATCTTCCTATGAAGAAATAATGAAAGAGCAAGAGGAACAAATAAACGATTCTTCTGAAAGAGAAAGAGATACGCATAAATTAGTTAAAATGGTTTTATTAGAATACGAAAATAAAAAAGGAGTGAAAAATAACGATGAATAATGAAATTGTAAAAGATACACCAAAGTTTAGTGATTTAATTAAAGAGTTAAAACAAATTGATAAAGAACTAATGTTTTCTTTCCAAGAATATAACGATAGCGATAAAGAAAGATTTAATTATGTCAATTTTACTTTTGGTTTTAGTGAAATAGATGAGTATATTTTTACTATTAATTTTAAAAACAATGAAATAGAGTTTAATGGTGAATTTTTGGATTATAGTTTATCTGTAGATGAATTAGAAATCATTGGGAGTGTGGGTAAAATATTAAAAGATTATTTCGAGTTGATTAAAGAAACATTTAGGGGATAAATAAGAAAGATTAGAATTATAGTAGAGAGTAGAGAGTAGAAAAATTACAGAGAAGATTATTACGAAAGGGAAGAAAAGAAATGCAAGTAAAAGAATGGTTAGGGGAAGAAAATCAATTAGGAATTGATATATGGGAAAAGAAGTATAGACAAAACAATGAAACTTTAGACGAATGGTTTAAAAGAGTAAGTGGGGGGAACACTGACGTTGAAGAATTAATACGCAATAAAAAATTCTTATTTGGAGGTCGTATTTTAAGCAATAGGGGAATTAAAGATACGAAAGTAACATTAAGTAATTGTTATGTAATTGAGCCACCCCAAGATAATATAGAAAGTATTTTTGATACCGCAAAGAAATTGGCAAGAACTTTTAGTTATGGTGGAGGATGTGGGGTTGACATAAGTAATTTAGCACCAAAAGGCTCTAAGGTCAATAATACGGCTAAAGAAACAACTGGATCAATATCCTTTATGGATTTATACTCATTAACAACAGGTTTGATTGGTCAGAATGGGCGTAGAGGGGCATTAATGATAAGTTTAGATTGCAACCATCCCGACATTGAAGAATTTATTGATTTAAAAACCGACTTAACTAAAGTAACAAAAGCAAATATTAGTGTTAAACTTACTAATGATTTCATGAACGCAGTTAAAAACAATCAAGAATATGATTTAGAATTTTATAGACCAGAAGTAAATCAAAAAATAGTCAAAAAGGCAAATGCAAAAGAAGTATTTATGAAGTTGGCAAAAAATAATTGGTCTATGGCTGAGCCTGGATGTTTATTTTGGGATAGAATTAAAAATTGGAATCTATTATCAAATGTTAAAGATTTCAGTTTTGCTGGTGTAAATCCCTGTTTTACTGGTGATATGAAATTGCTAACCGAAGATGGTTATAAAACATTTTCAGAATTAGATGGAAAAAACGTAAAACTAATTAATAAAGACGGAAATATAAGTGACGGAAAAGTATGGTGCAGTGGCACAAAAGATATTGTTGAGTTAAAAATATCAGGAGGAGGGGCAATTAAATGTACTCCAAATCATATTTTTATGTTAAACAACGATGAAGAATGCGAGGCTAAAGATTTAAAAGGTAAGAGAATTAAATCTTTTATACAAAACAATGTTAAATACGATAACCTATTTGTCAAACTAGGTTTTATACAAGGAGATGGGGCATTAGGAAGATTGGCTTCTACCGCACATAGAGGAATAGAAGTCAATATAGGAGAAAAAGATGGGGATATTTTGAGTTTGTTCTCAGATGAAAAATACACAAATAAAAACTATAGATGTATATATTTATCAAATTATGTCGATAAATTAAAAGAATTAAAATTCTCCCAAGAACATTTACCAACAAGATGTATGCCAGAAACTTATAATTCTTGGGCTTACAATCAAAAACAATCATTTTTAAGAGGTTGTTTTTCCGCTAATGGTTCTGTAATTAAAAATTATAGAGTTAGTTATAAAACAACCTGCCGTAAGTTTGCAGAGCAATTACAAAAAACTTTACTTGACGATTTTGGTATAAAATCATTCATTACAACAAATAAACCTAAAAATGTTAAGTTTTCAAACGGAGAATACTTATGTAAACAAAGTTATGATATTAATATTGGTAAATTAAAAGACGTTGTAAAGTTTTATAGTGAAATTGGCTTCGTCCATGATTATAAAACAAAAGACTTGTTACACTTAATTTCTATCAAAAGTCCATTTATTTTGTCGGTAAAACCAATTGGAAAAGAAAAGGTATATGATTTTACAGAACCAGAAACGCATTGGGGCATTGTAAATGGGGTAATTGTTCATAACTGCGCTGAAGAAGCCCTTCCAGCAGGAGGCAGCTGTTTACTGGGGAGTATTAATTTAAGTGAATTTGTTATTAACCCTTTTACAGATGAGGCGGAGTTTAATTATGACGGCTTTACAAGAGCTGTTGAAATAACAACCAAGGGACTAAATGAAGTATTGGACGAAGGGATACCTCTTCACCCATTACAAGAACAAAGAGAATCAGTAAGTGACTGGAGACAGATTGGTCTTGGAATAATGGGACTTGCAGATATGTTAATTAAATTAGGAATAAAATACGGTAGTAGAGAAAGTGTTTCACTTTGTTCTAAAATAAGTAAAAAAATGATAGACAATGTAGTCAAAACATCGGCTCTATTGTCAAAAGAGCAAGGTTGTTATCCCAAATGTAAAATTGATGAAATAATGTCTAGCGAGTTCTTCCAAACAAACATTTCTGCAAAAACAAAAGAATTGGTATCTAAGTTTGGATTGAGGAACTCACAACTATTAACGATTCCCCCATGCGGATCTACTGGCACAATGCTTGGGGTATCAACGGGAATTGAACCCATATTTGCTAATTACTACACAAGAAAAACAGAAAGTTTAAATGGTAAAGATACATATTATAAGGTTTATACACCAATCGTTAAAAAATATATGGAAGTAAACAATATAGCCGACGACAGTATGCTACCAGATTTCTTTATAACTTCAAGTCAAATAAATTATAAAGATAGAATTAATATGCAATCAACTTGGCAAAAATCAATTGATGCCTCTATCAGTTCTACTGTTAATGTTCCGAATGAATTTACGATTGATGATACATTTAATTTATATTGTTATGCTTGGGAAAAAGGTTTGAAGGGCATTACAATGTTTAGAGATAATTGCGATAGAGTCGGAATCTTAACTACTGGTAAACCGCAAAAAGAAAATGCTGCCCAAGAGGAAGAAAACATTACTGCAAAATATGATACAATAACTCCAACACATCGTTCTGAAATAGGTAAAACTTATGGTTCTACCGTTGTAAAAAAGGTTGCTTGTGGTAAATTGTTTATTACTCTTAATAGAGACGAAAATGGAAATCTTATTGAAAGTTTTGTCAATACTTCTAAGAATGGAATTTGTGGATCTAATATAGCAGCAGTTAATCGTTTAATTTCGCTTGCGTTAAGAAGCGGAGTTAAAGTTGACGAGATAATAGACCAATTACAATCAATCATTTGCCCCGCTTGCACCAAACTATCTTCTAAAGGAGAGAAACTTGGAGGTCTTAGTTGCCCCGATACAATCGCTAAAGTATTAAAAGAGGAATATAAAAACGGTACTTTTAATATAAATAATAGTGAAATAAAAAAAGAGCAACCAAAAGAAAAAGAAATTGAAAAAGTAACTGAAACGGTAAAACCAAAAGAAGTTACTAATTGGAATATTTGTCCCGAATGTGGAGAAAAAATGAATACCGAAAGTGGGTGCCGTACTTGCGGTAATTGCGGATTTTCATTTTGTAATTAATTAAAATTAAACCAACCCTTTGTGAGACTATCTACTAGCCACATACCAACAACTAATCACCTTAAAAAAGATAATCGTCTCACAGAGAGGGTTTTAAATATATATAATAAGAAAGAGAGAGAAAAAGAAATGTTTGAAAAAGTACCCGATAATTTCAGAGTATATCCCGAAAAGGATATTAAATTACCAACAAGAAGCACGAAATATAGTGCTGGCTATGATTTTTATTCACCCATAGCGTTTTCTGTGCCACCAAAATCATCGACGCCATTAATTTTTACAGATGTTTGCGTTGAATTAAAACCTAATCAGTTTTTACAAATTACTCCAAGGTCATCAATTGGAATTAAGAAAGGCGTTATATTAAAAAATACGCTAGGAATAGTAGATTGTGATTATTATAAGAATATAAGTAACTATGGAAATATTTGCTTTATATTTTATAACTACTCTGACGAAACCGCCTATTTTGAAGAGGGGGAAAGAATTATGCAAGGAATTATATTGGAATATCACACTTTTGAAAATGAAGAAGAAAATCTAAAAGAGAGAATTGGTGGCTTCGGAAGTAGTGGTAGGTAACTTTATAAAAAGAGAGGAGAACAAAAATGAAACAAAATAGTTATTTATTTGATAATTTTGGAATAGGTGATGAACTGTATGAGATTGTTTATTATCCATGGTATGACGTAAGGTGCAAATGCGAATATGGAATTAAAGGAATTACTGGGACTATTTTAAACTTCAACACATCAGAATCAAAGAGCGTATATATAAAAACAAATGAAGGGTTATATATTATTCCCCATGACAAAATAAAATCAATGGAACCTATAAAGTAATAAAGAAAGAGGAAGACAACAAATGTTTAAACAAGATAAACCTAAAAAAGGAGACATAGTAGGCACAGCAGGCTATTACTATGTCAAAACAGATGATGATGAAGAAACAGTCGCATCAAACAAAATTGAGTCCATCGACTTAGATGATTATATAGGCGCTACAGGAACTATTGCAGAAACTTATGTTGCTTTCAATCAAGACGACCAACCCAAGCCAATAACTCTACCTAAAACATCTATCAACATATTATATAATTTAATTGATTTGCTCAACGATAAGATATTCCATCTTCAAAATCAAATTAATGAACTTGAAGCAAAAATAGATTATATAGAAGAAAAACTAGATAGGATGATTTAATATGAAAAACAAAGATTTAGAATTTTTAGTAGATACCAAAGACTATGAATACTTATCATTCAAGAAAGTATTAAAGCCAAAAAAGAAAACCTATGACGTAATTGTAACTAATAAGAAAACACACGAGAATTTAGTAAAAATCTATTGGTATGGAGCATGGCGAAATTATGTAGTTGATTTTTATAAGCAGGTAATTTTCGATGAGAAATGTTTAGAAGAATTAACTAATTATTTGAAACAATTAAAAAAAGACTGGATAAAAAACAAAGATAATTTAAACCCTTCATTTACAAATCTAATGGAAGAAAGGAATAAAAATGAATAATTTAAACGGTTATATAGTAAAAAGAGTTTTAGAATTAAAAGAAAATGACATAATCGGTTTACCAGCGGGGACAACATTAATACCTTTAAATAATCAAAAAATACAAGAAGTAGGATCAATAATTCCTTATAAGGTTTTATCTAGAACAGATAATAAGTTTTCAGGAACTATTACACTTGAATTAGAATATAGTCCAATAAGTGATGATTTATATAAAGAATTTGAATTACAAAAGGTTGTTGCTAAAATAATGAATCCTATAGAGCCAATGATATTGTTAGTGGATAGCAATGTAAAAACAGAAGCCATTGAAGAAGTAACAAACGAGAGTGAAGAATGCGTAAATTAGATGAATTTAGCATAAATTTTATTAAACAAATATTCAAACCTAAGTATGAAAAGTATTTTAAAAAAGAAAAAGAAATTAAAAATGGTGAAGATTTTATTAATTTTTTAGAGTCTTTTGTAGAAGAACGTATTTGGATTTACAATGAAACAAGCAATGAAGAAGATAAAATTGAAATGTGGATAATTTCAGATGTTTTTTACAGCGTTGATGGTATCTTATTTGAGATTGCATATGATGTAGTTGGAGAGAACAATCCTCATGATTGCATTTTTAGTTTTGTAAACTTCAACAAAATGAATATTGATTGGTTTTTAACTTATGAAAGTGCTAAAAAACGTAAAGAAACAACAAGAGAGAAGGGCGAATAAGTATGGGACATCAGATTTTTCCACCTAAAAAACCTAAGAAACCAAAACCACCTAAATGCGCATCAAGTATTAAAAACACAAATGCAGAAAACTTTGAGAAAACGTTACAAGTCCTACAAGAATTTTCAGCAGAGTTTTTAAAAGATCTTAAAACAACGAAAGAAAGTATAATCATACTAACTAATGAAGTAACTAGATTAATTCAAACTATAAACAACCGATAAAAATGACCAACCTAATATTTCCTCTATAATCGTGTTTAATTAAACTTGAGTATTAATTCGAGATTAATATGAAAATGGATTGTAGGGGAAATTTAGGGGTAATTTGGGCATTTTAGAGTTAGTAAGTAATTGGTAAAATATGGAAACGAAAAGGAATTTAATAATGGGACAACCAACCAAAAACCCAGAAAACATTGACCAACATTTAAAGAGCTTGAGAGATACATTGATTAAAGCATATAAGTGTGAATATGATGATTTGAAAATTGAATACATTGACAAGTTTATTAATGAGTGCAAAGAAAAAAACATTACAGTCGGGATAATTGAATTATAGAAGAAAATACTAACTTATGATAACAAAGATTAAAAGGAGATAACAATGAAAGTAAATATAATTAAAACACCAACAGAGCAAGAATGGTTCATTGCAAAAGATTTAGCGTTAGGAACTATGGATAAGAAAACTAAAAACGCACCAGACAGTGCTTATAAGTTAAAATTGTTAAAATCAGAACACAGCCCTATTAGAGAATTACAATTTGTCTGGGAATGGACTGATTTGCCTTACTGGATTTCAGTGCATTTAGTTCGTCATAAAATCTCAATAGAACATTTCGTGAGCTCGCAAAGAAATGACAGACAAGATAACTACGATAGAAATAAAGCACCACAAGATTCACCAGTAACACACAGATGTGTAGCCAATGCACAAGCAATAATTAACATCTCACACAAGCGATTATGTTTTTGTGCTAGTGAAGAAACTAGACAAGCGTGGATAATGTTTCTTAATGAGTTAGAGAAATACGAACCTGAGTTAGTTAAATTATGTCAGCCTACTTGCGTTTATAGAAATGGATTGTGTCCTGAGTTCTTTCATTGTGATAGACAAGAAGAATGGAATGAAAATTTAAAAGAATACAGAAAACTATTTAAGAGATAATTTCGTTCACAATCGTTTTTGCTTCAACTCAATAAACTAATTCGAGATTAAACTAAAAGACGATTAGAGACGAAATTTGGGGGTAAATATTGGAAAATAGAATTGGAAATAAATGGAAATTAAAAAAAGGAGAGAATATGAACCAATTAGTAATTTTAGATGATACCTCTTTTATACCACTAGAAGACGTAGGAGCGTCATCAATTTTAGGAAAAATAAATAATATGTTTGACATTGACTATTGGTTAAAAGGTTTTAGTCTTAAATCAATAGTCAATATGATGAAATCTATTAAGACAGAAGACCATGTATTATTTACTCGTGACAAAATATATTTATTAGACATTGCTTCAGAATACTTTTATGACGAAGACACAAAAAGATTTGAAGTTTATTTAATAAGGAATAACAGATTAATTAATATTCACGATACTACAGAGAAAGAAATAAGAAAAGAACATAACCTTTATAAAATGTATTGTAATGGTGCGTTTGATAGTGATTTAACAAAATAGAAAAAAAAGAGGGAATGAAATGAGAGACAAAACACTACACACAAAAGAAAGTATTATAAAAGAAACATATCAACATAAAGTCGATATTGCTAAAATAATTATGAATATCAACGGTGTACTAGTAGCAAGAGGGAAAGAACACGACAACGATAAACTAATCCCTAAAAACGCAGAACTATTGGCAGATTCATTAAACAATGGAAACTTTAGTGAGTGGAATAAGGTACATATGGAGGCACAAAGACATCATAATGAATGGATAGTTTCTAATGTATACAAAGGAGACACTAATGTGTTAGATTTACTAGAAATGATTATAGATAGCATTGCATCTAATAAAAGACGTGGTGGCAAAAAACCAACATTCAGCGATGAATATTTATACTTTATTAATAAAGGGTACGAAAAACAATTGGCAACAATACTTGCTAACTCTATCTTACGATTTTATGAAAAGTATGAGATACAATAACTTGCTAAAAAAAGGGTTATAGAAAAATCATAGTAAATAAATACTATAAAAATTCTATAACCCTTTTTTATTTTTTTGTGTTATAATTTTCCTACTTTGCGGAATAAATTAAAAAATTCCGCAAAACCCGATTTCAATCTTTAATTATTTAATCTTTTTTACTTTTTTAATTCTTCAATAATTAAATTAACTTCAACGCCATTTTTAACATCAATTAAATTGTTTTGTCTTGCAAGCTCATCTAACTGTGCTAATAATTCATCTATCTTAACTTGATCATTACCCAAATCTTCGATTATATATTCCCAATGAAGTTCAGGGAATAAATTTGTAATACTACGATAATTGCTTAAAATTCCTGACTTTGCTTCTTGCAATAATCTTTCTTGCAAAATAGGAATAATATTTGTTTCAATTTCTTTTTTAATAACTTTGACAAGTTTATTCTTTTGTAATTCTTGTCTCAATTTTTCATTTTGTTCTTTTTTAACAGCGTCGGCAGCCCATTTTTCTTCGTGTCTCTTGTCCCATGCTTCTTGATTTTCAATTCCAACACCAAAAATAGCATAAGAAGTCCAAGACACTAAAGCAATAATACTAGCAATTAATTCTTTATTTGTAATAAACTTAGTTATTAATTCTGGTTTATAAAACCTAATTGCACAAGCACCAATTGCTATTAAAAGAGCCAACCAACCACTTAAAGTAATCTTGTTGTGGTATAAAAACTTCCCTATAGCACCAAATAATTTTTTCATTAATCTAAATCCTTTCTTAATTAATTCAAACAACATAAATACTATTGTTTTTCCTCTAATCATTTTTTCTTCGACAAACTCAGTACCATTTTCTGCAATTTCAATAGTTGCTATATTTCTATTACGTAACCCCATTGATTTTTTTATTTTTTTTATAATAGAACTTATAATAGGGATATCAACATTCACTATGAAAACCTTTATAAAATAAGCAAAGAGAATCGCCGCCATAAAAAATTTAATAAGAGCATCTAAAATTGGTGAGGACTTGATAAGAAAATCTCCAATTTCTCCAAACCATAAAGCAATCTCTCCTAGCAGAGAAACTAAGAAAACTCCTAAGTCCCTTAACCAACATTTTAATTCATCCATTAAGTCTTATCTCCTTCTGTAACACCTATGATAATAAATCATACTAAAGTGTTACGCAATACAAACGCTATCTCCCTGCTACTCAAAATTACTTTAATATTGGTTATTATCTTCTACTGAAACGTCCAAAAGACCTTGGAGGAACTGGAGTTGGTTGAGTGGATATAACTGGAGTTGATTCTTTTTCTTCAACGCCTTTTTCAATAGTTACATTATCTCCAACGATTATAATTCTATCATCATCATTTACAATTTCCTTTGGTTGTTTTACTGCTTGTAAATCTTGTAAATACCCTTCATAAACAGTAATCTCATCAACTTTAACTTGTCTTTTAGATTCTAAAGTGTTAATTTGCTCTTCTAAATTTTTAATTTGTTTATCAAATACATCTTCTTCATTTAGTAAAACATCAATTTTAGATTGAATCGAAACTGCATCTAATTCTTCAATTACTTTTTCGACAACTTCAACAACAACTAATTTTTCTACGCCATTGATAATGCGTTTTTCAGTTTTCTTCATTTACATTTGTCCTTTCTTTATAATTATAAATTAATAACCCACGGCAAGAAAATATTATTAAAAAAATCAGTAATATTTTGCCATAAGTCTATAATTTGCTTATGTAATAAAACACCTGATATTACGCCTGCCAATGTCCACAAAAAAACTTCACTCATCTTGTGTCTATCTGTAAGGTCATGAATATAGGCTCTAAATAAGTCTAATACTTTAAATATTACCTTAAATACAAATTTAAGGATTAAAAATACAAAATAAAGAGTAACTACATAAAGCATTACCCTTTTAATCGTCCATTTCTTTTTAACAACAGCAGACGTAACAACGTCTGCTACGTCTGCTACTTGCTCAACTATATTTTTTTCATTTGTTTGCATTTTATATATCTACCTCTCTAAACCTAATTAATTAATGGGTAAAGTGTATATACACTAGCAACATTAGACATTATTTTTAAATCTGCTATAAAATAACAATCGAGGCTAAATTGAGTCAACGGCGTGCCAGTATATTTTACAAGCCTAGTCCCACCAGCACCGATACTTGTCGTCGCCCAACTTCCAGTATTTCTTCGATAATATAATATTCCTGCTACTGTATCTTGATTTTTATAAGTAACTGAAACTTGACCATTTGCAGGATAACTAAGTGAAATACTTGGTCTTTTTGATTTTGATGAAGATGATTGTTCGGTATAAATAATTTTTTCTACAAAACCACCATACTGATTCCATTCAGACTCCGTCATAGTATGTGGTAGCACTACAGTTCCGCTGCCACTCCATACACCACCAGATGGTTCAGCAGAAAATGGGATATAAGTAATATTCCAACTACCGCTACCAAATTTATAATACATTGGTACACCTTCGGTAGCATATGTTTGATAAGTTGCTAAATTATCACTTGAGGAATCAATAAAAGAAATACTTAAATTAACAGTTATATTTACTTGATGAATACTTGCGTCTACTACTAATGCGCTTGTGATATCTGCACTCATAGTTTTTGACACAAAAGGATAAATCATATTTTCATCTCCTGTGTCAAGTGTAATATAACTATCAGGCAATGTCATTGCTCCCCCATTAGATATATCACCCCATGTCGTCACTTTTGATAGTACTTTAATATTATAATTATCATCAACTGTAACTACATCTACTATGTCAGGATAATTTGTACCTGATGTGTTGGTTGTAATCGACATATTATATCACTCCTATGGTGTCACAAAGTAGATAACACCAGGTTGTTTAGTTACATTGGCGTATTCTGACAATGATAATACTTTAATGGTTTTGTTATCTAAAGCGGTTTTTGTAGCATTTGATAATGGCTTATTCAAGTCACTTGTGTTATCAACATTTCCTAAACCTACTTCGGTTTTACTATAAGTAGGCTTAGTAGACGCCTTTGCCCAATCGTAAATATCTTTTGCTACTTCGTGCCAACCATCGTTGACGAAATTAGTTATTGTCCCTGAACGGTAATACATTTTTTTTGTGTCATATTCAGTTATTATTTGCACTATCGTATCTAATCCACGACTTACTATCAATTGACCATGTGAAGCATATGGCGAACCATTTACAGGAGCGCCTATAATCCTATAAAAACCACTTTCAATAACTGTATTTATATCTACTCCTGATGATAATGTAATTGTTTTAGCTACAACATCTTCTTTATAAGCAAGTGTTTTCCAAGCGCTCCAAGAGTCAGTAAGTCCAGTTCTGTGCTTTATATTTCCATAACCAGTTAAAGCAAACTCATGAGAGCGACCACCAGATTGGTCAGTCCAACCTCTCGTACCTAAAACACAACTGTAAGAATCAGCACCTGCACCTGTGCCTTCTGCTGATACACCAATAGTAGCATTATATTTTAGCCCTTTAATTTCAAAAACTGAATTATAATCATTAGGTATTGTATTAACAGAACTGTTATCTGTGTTTGATTTTAGGGAAATCTTGTCACGTAAAGCAATAGAAAGGTTATCATAATTGCTATTAATTGTGTCTAATTCAGTGGCAATCGAATTCCCGCTACCTTCCAAAAATACATTTGTTGATGGTATTAAAGGTATTCGAGCTATATCAAATGTTCCTGAAGTAATATGGCTTGTAT
>ENA-UOOK01004092-UOOK01004092.1-fermentation-metagenome-genome-assembly--contig:-NODE-4092-length-15949-cov-19.303322_pt1 | contig 15949 bp, 17 predicted proteins | sample MGYA00245777_ERZ724023 | MGnify/ENA primary metagenome ERZ724023 (study PRJEB28704, sample SAMN03018312) | fermentation metagenome | biome: anthropogenic terrestrial biome; feature: soil...
GGGTCTACGTCGTGCCGGCGTTTACAGGCCTCGGAGCGCCTTACTGGGACCAGTACGCGCGCGGAACTATTGTAGGCATAACCCGCGGGGTAAACAAATACCATATTATAAGGGCGACGCTTGAGTCGCTTGCGTACCAGACTTTGGACGTCTTAAAAGCTATGGAGGAAGACTCCGGCATAGACCTGAACTCGCTCAAAGTAGACGGCGGCGCATGCGCCAATAATTTCCTTATGCAGTTCCAGTCGGACATTCTGAACGTGCCTGTACACCGTCCGGCATGTATCGAAACTACGGCAATGGGTGCTTCTTACCTTGCAGGCCTCGCAGTTAAATACTGGTCAAGCCAAAAAGACATCCTTAAAAACTGGGAGATGTCAAGGGAGTTTAAGCCTGCTATGGATGAAAACGTCCGTCAAAATCTTACACAAGGCTGGCATAAAGCTGTAAAATGCTCGTTTGGCTGGGCAAAGGAATAAAATAGATGAAAGAGGTGTAAATACCATGCTACCTTATCTCGCAGAATTTATTGGCACAACCATTATGATCATCCTCGGCGATGGTGTATGTGCCAATGTGAACCTCAACAAATCTGGAATGAAAGGCGCCGGGTCGGTACAAATAACATTTGGATGGGGCCTTGCAGTGCTTCTTCCGGCATTTGTGTTTGGCGCAGCTTCCGGTGCACATTTTAACCCCGGTGTTACCATAGGCCTCGCGGCAGCCGGAAAATTTGCATGGGGAATGGTACCTGGCTACATCGTAGCATAGATAGCCGGTGCATTTTTAGGCTCCTGCATTGTATATTTACTGTTTAAAGACCAATTCGATGAGACAACCGACGAAAAGGCTATCCTCGGATGCTTCTCCACAAGCCCTGCTATCCGTGACATTCCCCGCAATTTCTTCACTGAACTGATTACTACTTTTCTCCTTGTCTTTACCATCCTCGGTATAGGCAATGTTAAGGGCGCAGGCACAATAGGCCTCAATTACCTGCTTGTTTTCGGTATAATTGTTTCTATCGGCATGTCTCTTGGCGGCCTCACGGGATACGCCATGAATCCGGCAAGAGATTTAGGCCCGCGCATTGCACATGCCCTCCTTCCAATTAAGCACAAAGGCTCTTCAGACTGGCAGTACGGACTTATAGTGCCTATCTTTGGACCTGTAGCAGGCTGCCTGCTGGCCGCACTGCTTTTCAATGTCATTCCATGGTAAAAACGTTGCAGCATAAATAAAAGTGCTGTTTTACTACACTGCAGCCCTTCTTACTCATTTGTCGTCCGGATTAATTCCGGGCGGCATTTTTTTATTTTATAAATAGCGGGCTTGCGAAGCCCTTCTTTATATATTACTGCGGGCATTGACGTATAAAATAAAGGCAATCTCTATCCGGATAAAGTAACAGCTTATTAATATAGTTTTTTAAATACATAAGCAATATTGTGTTGTTTTATAATCACATGATCAGCTGCCTGAGTATAATATTCCAATTTAGAATTTAGTTCTAATGTAAAAAGTCGAATAATTCTCTATTACAAATTTACTATATTACCATATAAATAAAAACAAATTTTAAATTATATTGTTGACATTCCACAACATTGGTGATAAGATACTTTTAGTTAAACATTTTATAAAACTTTATTGTATAACTTACTTGTAACTGATAAAACGTAAAAAATTTTTGCCTGTTCCTGTATGGATTGTTATTAAAACCCTACTAAAATGGCTTTGTAAAGTAAACATGAAAGAATATGACGAGGAAACAGCCAATTGCTTTAAGCGACAAGAAAAAGCTTGCGTTTGCTTCTGGTAGAAAAGTTTAGGCCTGCAACTTGAGCTGGAGTCAGGCCGTCAAGAGCAGAATGATGGCGGACGAAATTGTAAAAGAAGAGAAAAATCGAGATGAGATTGTTGGCAGAATTGAAAGACTCAAACCCCTGTTTCGTCCGCGTGCCACTCGTCGGAGTTGAAATTTAGCGTTGGCATCAGTTCAAGTGCGATGTTTTGAAACAAAGGCGCGAATTTTGTGCACCAGTTGCTGATGGTAGTGTGAGAAACCTGAATATTCATAACGGCTCGCAGAATCAGAGCAATATTACGGAAAGAATTCTTACCCAAATAAAACATTGACAATGCCGTCAGGATGACATGCACAGGATAACGCATCCGCTTGAAATCGGTTTTCCCGGACAGCTTCGACATGGAAGGTGCCGTAACGGCAGCCGGCTTTGGGACAAAAATGGAATGGCCGCATTTCTTGTCGCAGCATTGGTAGTTTGAGTAATATTTGTGGTCATGATGAAGAAACATGGCTTTCCCGCAGACAGGGCAAGTCGGATAAGGACGCACGCGCGGCTTACCGGGTTTGTCAGCATGGGCATCCGGTGCAAATTGATGCCCGCATACACGGCAAAGATATTTCTGGTTTCCGTATTTATCTTTGCCATAACGATAAAAGTTTTGATGGTTGTTGCATTTCGGACAGCAAATCTGGTATGATTTTGCCATGAGGACTCGTCTCCTTTCGGGAGGTACAGTGTTTTGTGACAAAACCATTGTACCAGAAGGGCTGACGAGCCCTCAACTTTCATTTAACTTTACAATACGCAACAAGCACACAGGAGGAAAACAAGATGGAAAAGAACAGCTACTTTGAAGAGATGAGAAACACAGCAATCGCCTACAACGAGGCCAGAAGCATCCGGGAAAAGGATCGCGAGGCCATGATTGCAGCGGGCGATTGGGATGGCGTGAAAACCTTCGACAAGCGCGAAAAAGAAGAATTTCCCTACCCTTTCACCAGCGGCGAGAACAAAGCCCTCACCGAATATGACAAAAGCCTCCAGAACGGCGCAGATGCCTTTGAAGTTGAGGATCTGCCCTGGGATTACGAACTTGCCGACTTCGTAAAAACGCTTCGGGCCGCCAAGGTTGACAACATTGTGGTAACCGACCAGAGCACCGCCCTCATGGACGGAATCTACGGACTGAGCGGCCTCGGCTGCAGAATGGGCACCCTCCGGACGGTAACCAGAGCCAACGACCACCGCTTCGGCTCAAGAGAACCGGAAAAGAAGAACGGCATCGAATTCAAGATCGCTTAAAGGAGGAAAACACCATGTGGGAAGAAGGAACACTCCTTATTAACGGAACCGCAGTAAAGTACTGGGTCAAGCACTACCCGGAGCCTTCCGAGGATTACGGAATTGAAGGCGGCAGGATTTCCAAGATGGAGCTTTGCATCGACGAACGCATCACACTAAATTACGACAGAGGCTGGGATATCGAGCCCGAGGATGAAGCAAGCCAGCTGGCCTACGCTTTCCTCATGAAGAAGTACAACTAAGAAACGCCTTAAGAATGAAAATTCCGAGAGAGCCGGTTCGCCGGTCTTTCTCTCGTTCCGATAAAAACAAGATCGCTTCGGCGGTCTTTTCTTTTGCCATTTGGAAAGGAGGCATGACCCGTGGCAGTACGGAAGTTAAAGAAATATAAGGTCACCCGGTTCATGGAGAAGACCTCCCACTATGATAAGGACCTCGCCGATTACGCTGTTCTCTTCATCGAGCAGCTTTGCCATACGAAAGGAACCTGGGCCGGAAAGCCCTTCGAACTCATCGACTGGCAGGAGCAGATCATCCGTGATCTGTTCGGTGTGATAAAGGCGAACGGCTACCGGCAGTTCAACACCGCCTATGTGGAGATCCCGAAGAAGCAGGGAAAGTCAGAGCTTGCTGCGGCAGTCGCCCTGCTCCTCACTTGTGGAGACGGCGAGGAACGAGCTGAGGTTTACGGCTGCGCCGCAGATCGAAATCAGGCCAAAATCGTATTCGATGTTGCGATCGATATGGTCCGCTTCTGCCCAGCCCTCTCAAAGCGCGTCAAAATCCTCGAATCCCAGAAACGGCTCGAATATCTTCCGACCCACAGCTTTTACCAGGTGCTCTCCGCTGACGTAGCAAATAAGCACGGCTTCAATACCCACGGCGTGATCTTCGATGAGCTCCATACCCAGCCGAATCGAAAGCTCTTTGATGTCATGACGAAAGGAAGCGGCGATGCCAGAATGCAGCCGCTCTTCTTCCTCATCACGACCGCTGGAAATGATACGCACTCGATCTGCTATGAGCAGCATGAGAAGGCGCTTGACATCATGAACGGAAGGAAGCATGACCCGACCTTCTATCCAGTCATCTTCGGTGCAGATGAATCTGAGGACTGGACGGACCCGAAGGTCTGGAAGAAAGCAAATCCGTCTCTTGGTATCACGGTCGGCATCGACAAGGTCAAAGCCGCCTGCGAATCTGCAAAGCAGAATCCCGGCGAAGAGAACGCCTTCCGACAGCTCCGCCTGAATCAATGGGTAAAGCAGTCCGTCCGCTGGATGCCGATGGACAAGTGGGATGCCTGCGCCTTCCCAGTGAATGAGGATGACCTCGAAGGACGGGTCTGCTACGGCGGCCTCGATCTGTCCTCCACAACAGATATCACAGCATTCGTTCTGGTCTTCCCTCCGGAGGATGAAAACGATAAATATGTGGTTCTCCCCTACTTCTGGGTACCGGAAGATACGCTGGATCTCCGCGTCCGACGGGATCATGTCCCTTATGATCTCTGGGAAAAGCAAGGCGTCCTTGAGACCACGGAAGGCAACGTCATCCACTACGGCTACATCGAGAAGTTCATCGAAAACCTCGGCGAGCGATTCAACATCAAAGAGATTGCCTTCGATAGATGGGGAGCCGTCCAGATGGTACAAAACCTCGAAGGCATGGGCTTCACCGTTGTTCCCTTCGGCCAGGGATTTAAAGATATGTCGCCGCCAACAAAGGAGCTCATGAAGCTAGTTCTCGAACAGCGCATTGCCCACGGCGGCCATCCGGTGCTCCGCTGGATGATGGATAACATCTATATCCGTACCGATCCTGCCGGAAACATCAAAGCCGACAAGGAGAAATCCACAGAAAAGATCGATGGCGCAATTGCTACTATCATGGCGCTCGACCGGGCAATCCGAGGCGGCAACAACAATAGTGAAAGCGTGTACGATTCGCGAGGAATTCTTTTTATATAAGCGACAAAACGGAGGGCAATGCACATCCACCAAATTACCCCCAACCTGGGTCACTTTTGGGGCGGACGGCATTCCCTCCACGGTAAGCTATTCAAATCAGAACGGTTGGCAACTTACAAATTCTTTTTAGCATAAATCGGAATAACTCTCAAGGAGGACAAAAATGAGCATTTTCAAAGGAATCTTCAAATCAAGGGATAAGCCCAAGGACTCTACCCCAGGAAGCGCCTACCGCTTCTTCTTTGGCGGCACGACTTCTGGAAAAGTTGTAACGGAACGATCCGCCATGCAGATCACGGCAGTCTACTGCTGCGTGCGAATTCTTGCAGAGGCCATCGCAAGTCTTCCGCTTCACCTGTACCGCTATACCGAGAATGGCTCGAAGGAAAAGGCTATCGATCATCCACTGTATGATCTTCTGCACGATGAGCCGAATCTGGAAATGACAAGCTTCGTATTCCGCGAAACGCTCATGACACATCTGCTCCTTTACGGCAATGCCTACGCGCAGATCATTCGAAACGGCAAAGGTGAAATCATCGCCCTCTACCCGCTCATGCCAAACCGCATGAATGTGGACCGAGACGAGGACGGAAACCTCTACTACGAATATCAGACCTCGCAGGATGAAGCGCACACCATGAAAGGATCTCTGGTTCGCCTGTCTCCCTCCGATGTGCTTCATATCCCCGGCCTCGGCTTTGATGGTCTGGTCGGTTACTCGCCCATTGCAATGGCAAAGAACACCATCGGCATGACGATGGCGGCTGAGGAATACGGCGCGAAGTTCTTCGCAAACGGTGCAACGCCCGGAGGAATCCTGGAGCATCCCGGTGTGGTAAAGGATCCGGAGCGTGTCCGGGAATCCTGGAACTCGGCCTTCGGCGGTTCCTCCAATTCCAACAAGGTAGCCGTTCTTGAGGAAGGTATGAAATATACGCCGATCTCCATCAGCCCCGAGCAGGCGCAGTTCCTTGAAACGAGGAAGTTTCAGATCGACGAAATTGCCCGGATCTTCCGCATACCGCCGCATATGATTGGAGACCTTGAGAAGTCGAGCTTTTCCAACATCGAGCAGCAGTCACTGGAATTCGTGAAATACACGCTCGACCCGTGGGTAAGCCGCTGGGAACAGTCGATGCGACGTGCTCTCCTGAAACCTGAGGAGAAGAAACAGTACTTCTTCAAGTTCAACGTGGATGGCCTGCTGCGTGGCGATTACCAGAGCCGCATGAACGGCTATGCTACCGCCCGTCAGAACGGCTGGATGAGCGCCAACGATATCCGGGAATTAGAGAACCTTGACCGCATTCCTGAAGAGGATGGCGGTGATCTGTACCTTATCAATGGCAACATGACAAAGCTCGCCGATGCAGGAATCTTTGCGGCAAGCGCATCAACGCAGGAAACGGAGGATGAGCCTGATGAAAAAGAACAAGAACCGCAGGAGCCGGAATCCGATGACCGGCTTAAAGAGAGGAGGAAAAGAAAATCATGACCAGAAAGTTTTGGAACTGGGTCAAAAACGAAGAGCCGGACTCCTTCGGCAGCGACCGAACGCTGTACCTCGACGGAGAAATTTCCGATGAGACCTGGTTCGGCGATGAAGTAACACCCGACATTTTCAAAGATGAACTGAACAGTGGAAAAGGAAACATCACCCTGTGGATCAACTCTCCCGGCGGCGATGTTTTTGCTGCCGCCCAGATTTACAACATGCTGATGGACTACCCATATGACGTGACGGTGAAAATCGATGCTCTCGCAGCATCGGCAGCCTCTGTCATTGCGATGGCGGGAACAAAGGTCTGCATGAGCCCTGTGGCCATGCTGATGATTCACAACCCGGCCACCGTTGCCATCGGAGATTCCGAAGAGATGCAGAAAGCCATCGACATGTTAAACGAAGTCAAGGAATCCATCATAAATGCCTACGAGATTAAATCGGGGCTTTCCCGAAACAAGATCTCAAAGCTCATGGATGCCGAGACCTGGATGAATGCAAAGGAAGCAAAGAAGCTCGGATTTATTGATGAGATCCTGTACGCCGATGGCGAGGAGCCAGACGAAACCGATCCAGAGGAGCCGGACGATCTCATGCTCTTCTCACGGAAGGCTGTCACCGACTCTCTCATTTCGAAGCTCATTCCAAAGCGTACCACCCCGAAGAATACGAAACCGACCGTAAAGGTCACTGATCTTGAGAAGCGGCTGTCGCTTCTGGCACATTAAGGAGGAAAATTTATTATGACCAAGATTATGGATTTAATGGAAAAGCGTGTAAAGGCATGGAATGCTGCAAAGCAGTTCCTTGATACGCACTCTGACAATGGCGGCAATGTATCCGCAGAGAATGCCGCAACCTATGACAAGATGGAGAAGGAAGTCACCGATCTGACTCACGACATCGAGCGCCTGCAGAGACAGGAAGAGATCGACAAGATGCTCTCCCAGCCTACTTCCTCTCCGCTTACAGGAAAGCCGGGAGCCAAGGACGAGCCGGACGACAAGCCGGGTATCGCATCCAAGGCATACAAGACTGCTTTCTGGGACAACATCAGAAAGCGCAACTACTACGATGTGCGTAACGTCCTTGAGGTTGGTACCGATGCAAACGGCGGCTATCTCGTTCCAGACGAGTACGAAAAGCAGCTCGTACAGGCTCTGACTGACGAGAACTTCTTCCGTTCTCTCGCGCACGTGATTCAGACCCAGTCCGGAACCCACACCATTCCGATTGTGGCTTCTCATGGAACCGCAAGCTGGATGGAGGAAAACGGTCTGTATCCGGAATCCGACGAGAAGTTCGATCAGGTATCCCTCTCCGCATATAAGCTGGGAACAGCCATCAAGGTGTCCGAGGAACTGATGAACGACTCCGTATTCGGCCTCGAATCCTATATTTCTCAGGAGTTTGCCCGCCGTATTGGGGCTGCCGAGGAGGAAGCATTCCTGACCGGAAACGGCGATAAGAAGCCGGAAGGTGTCTTCACCAAGGTCAAGGCGACCGATGGCGCAACCACTGAGATTGCGAACACCAACATCACCTTCGATGCGATTATGGATGTGTTCCACTCTCTTAGGAGCGTCTACCGCAACCGTGCGACATGGATTCTGAACGATTCTACCGTGAAGGCTCTCCGTAAGATCAAGGACAATAACGGCAACTATATCTGGCAGCCGTCTGTTGTGGCCGGTCAGCCGGATACAATTCTGAACCGTCCGTACAACACTTCGATCTACGCACCGGAGCTTGCTGCCGGGAATGTTCCGATCCTGTTCGGAGACTTCTCCTACTACTGGATCGCCGAGCGCCAGGGGCGCAGCTTCAAGCGTCTGTCTGAGCTCTATGCGGCAAACGGTCAGATCGGCTTTCTCGCCTCCGAGCGTGTCGATGGAAAGCTGATCCTGCCGGAAGCGGTGAGAGGCCTGTCCGTAAAGGCGGCGGGCTGATCCAGCCAGTAATGATGTAACCAGCCGTCCGGGGAATTTCTCTCCGGGCGGCATTCTTTTTAAGGAGGTGTCCACATGGAAGTAACCCTCGATGAAGCTAAGACCTATCTCCGCGTCAGTTCCAATGACGAGGATGAGCTCATCAAAACAATGATCGCCTCCGCAGAAAAGCTCGTACAGGACATTGCACGATTCCCGGACGATGAATGGGAGGCAAACGAGGAGAAGGTCCTGATCCGCATCCGGATCGCTGTTCTCTACGCCGTCGCCTATCTCTATGAACACCGGGAAGATGCTGATCATAATCAGCTGAATCTGACACTTCGTGCTTTGCTCTTCGGCGTCCGGAAGGAGGAGTTCTGATGAATATCGCAGCACTCCGCATTCCGGTAACCTTTCAGAAGAATGCGGTCACGAAGGACAAGTACGGAAACCATACAGCCAGCTGGTCAGACTACTTCAAATGCTATGCCACCATCGGCACGCAGACCGGATCGGAATCGAACGGTGAAGTGATTAACCCGGAAGAATCTCTCGATTTCACCTGCCGCTGGTGCTCCGAGCTTGCCGCCGTGGAATCCACAAAATATCGGATTCTTGCGGAGGGAAAAACTTACAACATCACCTATGTGAATCCGATGGGCTACAAGAAGAATTCGATCAAGTTCAACTGCAAGCTGGAGAAAAGCAAATGAGTAAGACCGTTTCCATCGATCAGCTGGACTCTGCAGTCATGGAAGAGCTGGAGAAATACGCAGGCCTTGCGGCGGATGATCTGAAGGATGCGGTAAAAAAAACCGCAAAATCCGTCCGGAAGGATATCCAGAACAACGCGCCGGTCGATACTGGGAAGTATAAGAAGTCATGGTCGGTAAAAAACGTCCATGAGGATTCTGAATCCATCGACCTGGTGGTCCATTCCCGGAACCGGTATCAGATCGCGCATCTCTTGGAGCACGGTCATGCCAAGCGCGGCGGTGGCCGTGTGGCCGCAAGACCTCACATTGCTCCCGCAGAGGAAGCGGGAAATGAAAAGCTGGTCCAGACTATCGAAGAAAAGCTGAAAGGATGAGGTTATGACATATGACGAGATCGTAACGATGCTCGAGGAGGCAAATCTTCCCGTTGCCTACGATCACTTTGCAGAGGGCGAGTCTCCGGACCCGCCTTTTCTCTGCTTTCTTTTTCCGGGGACAGACAATGTCTTCGCGGACAACGTGGTCTGGCAGAAGATCGATGAGCTGAATATCGAGCTTTACACAGACAAGAAGGACCCGGACATCGAATCGAAAATCGATGACATTCTCACTTCTCACGAATTGCCGTATGAGAAGTCAGAGGTCTGGATTGAGGATGAAAAAATGTACGAGGTTCTGTATCAGACACAAATCATAGGAGGTTAAGACTTATGGCGAACAAAAAGAACAAGGTCAAGTTCGGCCTCAAGAACTGCCACTATGCCATCGCGACGCTCGCCGAGGATGGAACGGTCACATTCGGCACGCCTGTGGCGATGCCCGGCGCTGTTTCACTCTCCCTCGACGCCGAGGGAGACAACGAGCCGTTCTACGCAGACGACACGGTTTACTACATGGTGTCGAACAACAACGGGTACTCCGGAGATTTCGAACTGGCGCTCATTCCGGAGAGCTTCCTCACGGACGTCATGCACGAAACCGAGGACGCAAACGGCGTCATCGCCGAGAACAAGGATGTCGAGCCGGAGCATTTCGCGCTGCTGTTCGAGTTTTCCGGAGACCAGCGGAAAATCCGCCACTGCATGTACTACTGCTCCGCGACGAGACCGTCTGTCTCCGGCCAGACCAAGGAAGACTCTACAGAAGTCCAGACAGATACGCTGTCGATTACGGTTTCTCCGCTGCCAAGCGGCCTTGTGAAGGTTAAGACCGGCACGAACACAGCCGAGTCCGTTTACAACGCCTGGTACGACAAGGTTTACGAGCCGAGCGACACCGCGGCATCAAGCACCTCGTCCGGCGCGAAGGCAAGCACAAGCTATTCGACCGAGGAGGAGGAGTAAGCGATGGCTGTTACAAAGACAATAGAAATTGACGGGCAGCCGGTGACGTTCCGCGCATCGGCTGCGATACCGCGACTCTACAGGAACAAGTTCCACCGGGACATCTACCGGGACCTGAATGAGCTGCAGAAAGGCATCAGCGAGAACGACTCGGAAAGCTCAAATCTGGACACTTTCTCGCTGGAGCTTTTCGAGAACATTGCGTGGCTGATGGCGAAGCACGCCGACAAGGACGTGCCGGACAGCCCGGAGGAATGGCTGGATTCATTTAACACGTTCAGCATCTATGAGGTACTGCCGCAGATCATCGAACTCTGGGGCATCAATACGGAACAGCAGGTAGCTTCTAAAAAAAACATCGTGAGACAGAGCGGGAAATGACAACCCCGCTCTTTTTATTGCGCTGCGTGCAGATCGGCCTCTCCATCTCGGAGCTGGATCTTCTGACGATTGGAACGGTCAACGATATGTACGCAGAAATGTTGAATGATGACTACGACTACCCGGAAATCGCAACACAGGAAATGATGGACAGATTCTAAGGAAGGAGGCTTCGTATGGCTGACAGAATCAAGGGCATAACAGTCGAGATCGGCGGCGATACGACCGGTCTCTCGAAAGCACTGTCCGGCGTCAACAAGGAAATCAAAAGCACCCAGTCTCAGTTAAAGGACGTCAATAAGCTCCTGAAACTTGATCCGACCAATTCAGAACTCATCGCTCAGAAGCAGAAACTCCTCTCCGAGGCCGTTTCCGAGACAAAGGATAAGCTCACCCAATTAAAATCCGTGCAGGACCAGATGGATGAGGGGCTGAAGAATGGTTCCATCACCCAGGAGCAGTACGATGCCTGGCAGCGGGAAATCATCGAGACTGAGAACGAACTGAAGAATCTCGAAAAGGAAGCCAAGAACACGGACTCTTCCATCGCGGCGACCTTAAAAGAAACCGGCTTCAAGATGCAGGAGGTCGGCGGCAAGATCAGCGGCGTCGGAGAATCTCTCTCCAAGGGCGTCACTGCTCCCATCGCTGCCATCGGAACCGCCTCTCTCGCAGCATTTACTGCAGTAGATAATGGTCTCGATATTGTCGAGCAGAAAACCGGAGCAACCGGCAAGTCTCTCGAAGGCATGCAGCAAAGCGTAAAGAATCTCGCAACGACGATTCCGACCGACTTTGAAACTGCTGGTGCTGCTGTCGGTGAAGTGAACACGAGGTTTGGATTAACCGGGCAGGCCCTTGAGGACCTCTCCGGGAAGTTTATCAAGTTTGCCTCTCTGAACGACACAGACGTTTCAACCTCCGTTGATAACGTATCTTCTGTTCTGAATGCCTTCGGTCAATCTACAGACGATGCGGGGGATCTTCTCGATGCCCTGAATGCAACAGGTCAGGCAACCGGCATTTCGATGGATACGCTGGCAAATGATCTGTCGCAGAATGCGGTCCAGTTTAAGGAGATGGGCTTAAATGCCCAGCAGGCCTCTGGCTTCATGGGCATGGTGGAAATGTCCGGTCTTGATACCTCGACCGCCATGGCAGGTCTCAAAAAGGCCATGAAGAATGCGGCAGACGACGGTATGTCTCTCGACGATGCCTTAAAGGGATTCTCAAAAACGATGAATTCCAATGCCTCCGATACCGATAAGCTCTCCGCTGCCTATGACCTGTTCGGAAGCAAGGCCGGTGCCGCAATCTATAACGCGGTAAAAACCGGGAAGCTGAATCTGGATGATCTCTCTGGGACTCTTGGGGATTTCGCAGGGAGTGTGGATAACACCTTCAATGAGACCCTCGACCCTATCGATCAGTTCCAGATGACTCTGAACTCCTTAAAGATTGTCGGGGCCGATATCGGAAATTCCCTCGCAACCGTGCTCGCGCCAGTGCTGCAGGATATCTCTGCCGCACTTCAGAAGTTTGCAGATGTATGGAATCAGATCCCTGGCCCGGTACAGGAAACCATCGTAAAGATTGCGCTGGTGGCCGCCGCGATTGGACCTGTCCTGATTGTGATCGGCAAGCTGATCACCTCCGTCGGAACGATTCTTACTGTCATTCCAAAGATCACGTCCGCTATCACTACGGTGAAAACCGTGATGACGGCACTTAATGCCACGATGGCGGCAACCCCAATCGGCCTTGTGATTGTTGCAATCACGGCTCTGGTCGCGGCATTCATTTACCTTTGGAACAACTGTGAGAGTTTCCGCAACTTCTGGATCAACCTCTGGGATAACATCAAAGAGGTCGCGGTCACCGTCTGGACGGCAATCAAGGACTTCTTCGTGACGATCTGGACGGCGATTACAGGTGTATTCACCTCCGCGGTGAATGGAATAAGCAGTTTTCTCTCAGGTGCGTGGAACGGGATACAGAGTGTGGTTACGACGGTGATGAATGCGATCAGCACGGTAATCCAGACGGTATGGAACGGCATCAAGACATTCTTCACAACCATATTCTCAGCAATACAGGCTGTGGTGACGACCTACTTTAATATCTACAAGACAGTCATTACGACGGTTCTCACGGCAATCCAAACCGTGGTCACAACAATATGGAATGCGATAAAGACTGTAATCACAACCGTCTGCAACGGTATCAAAACCGCCGTCACCACCGCGTGGAATGAGATAAAGACCGTCACATCGACTGTATTCAACGGCGTGAAATCGGTCGCTACGAGTATATGGAACGGCATCAAATCCGCTGTCATGAGCGTCGTTAATGCTATGAAGTCCGGGATCACCTCCGCCTTCAATGCTATCAAGAGCACGCTGTCCGGAATCCTAAACGGAATCAAATCGACGTTCAGCTCTGTATTCAACGGCATCTGGAGCTTCGTTTCCGGCATCGTCAGCAAGCTCAAGAACGTGTTCAACTTCCACTGGGAGCTTCCGAAGATCAAACTGCCGCACTTCAGCGTGTCGGGCAAGTTCAGCCTGAACCCGCCCAGCATTCCGCACTTCTCTGTCTCCTGGTATAAGAAGGCAATGGAAGGCGGCATGATCTTAAAGGACGCGACAATCTTCGGCCAGTCGAACGGAACACTCCTCGGTGGCGGAGAAGCAGGCGATGAAGCCGTTGTCGGCGTGAACAGTCTGAAAAGCATGATCAAAGATGCTGTCGGCGACTCCGGTACTGCCTACAATGGCCCGCTCATCAACATCGAAACCATGAGTGTCCGGAGTGACGACGACATCCGAAAGATCTCCCAGCAGCTCAATAGCCTGCTGGTTGGAAGTCGCAGGGCGAAAGGAACGGTGATCTGAATGGGATTTAAATTCAATGGGCGGACCAGCCAGAGCTTCGGTCTTGCCACCCGAATGACAAAAGAAAACCGGATGCCGGATTTCACCAATAACACGATCACCGTTCCGGGACGCGAAGGCCTCTTCGACTTCGGAGAAACCGGCGGAGAGCGAAAGATTGAGATCTCCTGCTTTATCCCTCCGGGGAAAAGTGATGAGGCTTTCCTTGCCCGAAAAGATGAGATCATCGCATGGTTAAATCCGGATATCGGGCTTTGCGAACTCATTCTCGACAAAGAACCAGGCCGCGTCTACAAAGCACGTCTTGATGGCGGCTTCTCCTTCGATAAGGCCGTGCGAAATTCCTGCACCTTTGATCTCACCTTCCTCTGCCCAGACCCATATGCTTATGCCAAGAAGGATGAAACCTATGAATTCACAGCACCGGGGACGGTTACTGTGAAGCGGAGCCTTGGCAATGCCGACTCCCTTCCGACCTACTTTTTCTCTGCCGACCTTCCGAAAGGAAAAAGTGCCGTTGTAACAACGAATGGAAAGAAGCTCGAAGTCACCGGAAAACTGGACAAAGACGAGATCCTCGTCATCGATTCTGCCCTGATGACCGCCAAGGTCACGGATGCATCCGGGAACACGCTCCGAAATGGACTACCGCTCCTTACAAGCATGAACTTTCCGATCCTGAAACCCGGAAATAATACCATCGACGTGGATGCAGAATCGACGACCGCAAAGGTCATCGGCCAGCTGAGCTCGCAGGATGTTTTCACCGGACAGGTTCCGGCATCTTGGGGACCAGATGGCCTGTGGCGATTTAATGAGGTCAACCCTGATGCAGATACATGCCTTTCGGATTCCTCTGGGAAGAATCGAAAGGCCTTCATCAGCGGATGGAGCGGCACAACGGCAACTTCAAAGTCCGGACACCTGGGCCGCTATTTCCGCATGAACACCAATAATCCGGCAAGCGAGAAAACCTACCTTAAGGTAACAAACGACGGCACGATTTTCTCCAACCTTGGTGCGACCATCGCCGTCGGCGGCTGGTTCATGCCGACCACCTACTCCGTTGGAAATACCTTCTGCCCTCTTTTGAATACGCGGTACGGTCCCGGCCAGCCGATTTTCTATCTGTCGCTCCTGTCCGGCAAGCCAAGAATTATGCTTTACGACTCTTCCGGAACATTAATCCTCGACCAATCTGTGAAGCCACCATTCTCTTTAGAGAATAACAACTGGTATTTCATCGTCTGCCTGATCAAACCGGATGCGAAGACTGCTCAGTATATCGTCGGGTATCGAGAAACCGGCGACGTGTATCTCTCCGATGTACTTACGTTCACGGGAACGCTGAACCATTCCTGCGCAGCGGACCTGATCTTTGGTATGCATGCGGACTCCTACTGGTATGCGGGAAGTTTCGACGACTGGTTCCTCGATTGCCATTCCAGTCTAACTGCAGATGACGTTGCCATCTGGTTTAAGGAATCCCTCTCGGCAAATGCAGCGGATTCAGATGGATCTGTGGACGGTCTTACCACCTTGGATACGGTTTCGCTCAAGGCTACAGACTCCACCTATCCGGCAAGCGGAGTCCTTACTACTGCCGCCGTCTCCTACGGCGTCGAAGGAACCTGCTACGCAGAACTAGATGCGGATCTTCCCACAGGTACGAGTATCACCATTGAGACAGCGACGTCGGAGGATCTTTTAACCTGGAGCGAATGGACCGTTCTCGGATCGGACGGCACCATAAAATCCGCTCCGGCGAAGTATATCCGTTTCCGGGCTACTCTTGCCACAACAGATACATCAAAGACGCCGACCCTCAAAAGCATCAGCCTTTCCACACCGGGAGAATCCGCCTTCCGGAAGCTCACCGTCAACACACACAGTCGATGGAGGTAACACATGGAAAATGATAAACAGCTTGTCGTCCTCGATAAGGACGGGAATCAGGAAGCAGTGCTCGAAAACGCTTATGACATCATTATTACCGGTGAGATCAACGGCATCGACACGCTCGAATTCAACCTCCCGTTCCACGACGGCAAACGGCGGCATCTCGAAAACGAAAAACAGATCTCCGTCGGCGGCGAC
>ENA-UOOK01004093-UOOK01004093.1-fermentation-metagenome-genome-assembly--contig:-NODE-4093-length-15948-cov-10.400113_pt1 | contig 15948 bp, 18 predicted proteins | sample MGYA00245777_ERZ724023 | MGnify/ENA primary metagenome ERZ724023 (study PRJEB28704, sample SAMN03018312) | fermentation metagenome | biome: anthropogenic terrestrial biome; feature: soil...
CTAAAGATAATAACATAAATTATTATCTTGGCTATTGTTATGAAATGATTGGAAGGGAAGACTTAGCAAAGAAACATTTTGAGCTAGCGTCAATTGGGACTGATGATCCGGCAGGTATTATGTATTATTATGACCAACCGGCAGACATGATATTATATGAAGGATTGGCAAAGAAAAAGTTGGGCAAAGCTGTTGAAGCTAACTCGAGATTTTATAAGTTAATTGATTACGGTGAGAGTCATATTTATGACAAGCTGCATGTTGATTATTATGCAGTCTCTTATCCTGATTTTATGATATTTGATGAAGATTGGAACAAAAGAAATAAGGTACATTGTTATTATCTAATTGGGTTAGGCAATTTAGGACTTGGCAATAGGGTGGAGGCAAAAAAGGCTTTTAGTAAGGCATTGGAATTAGAGCAAAATCATTTAAATTGTATTTTGTATGAGAAAATGATTTAATATTGGTATGATGTCTAAGCAAAATTAAGATCAGATTTGGAATCAGTTTTTTTAAATATATTTATAGGGGCGATTTTTATGGGCAAAATTTATGAGGATGTTTATAAAGGACTTCATTGTGTTGTACTTGAAAGTGAAGAGATTAAGGCAATTATTTTATCGGAACTTGGGGGGAAAATGGCATCACTTAAACACAAGAAAACAGGCAAAGAGATATTATTTCAAAACAAAGAAAGCACATATCGTATTCCAAAGTATGGAGCAGCTTTTGGCGAATATGATGCCAGCGGTTTTGATGAAATGTTTCCAACAATTGATGAGTGTACACTTCCTGATGGGTACTTTGAGGGAGTACATCTCCCAGATCATGGAGAGCTTTGGTCAATTCCATGGGAATGCAAAACTGAAGATGATAACATAACTTTATCTGTCAAGGGGGTTAACCTTCCATACTTATTTCAGAAAAAAATGAAATTTAAAGATGATAATACAATAAGAATAGATTACAATGTAAAAAACCTGTCAGACCACAGCTTTAAATACTTGTGGGCGATGCATGATCTTACGAACTGCGATGAGAATACGGAGATACTTATGCCAGAGGGTACCGAAAAGGTCATAAATGTTAAGGACAGTATGAAGCTAGGGAAGGCCGGGAAGGTTCATAATTATCCCGTAACAAGAGATTTAAAGGGCAATGAGTATCCTTTGAACAGGGTACAACCTAAAGATGCTAAAAAGACTGAGAAATATTATATAGTTGGAAAGATAAGAAAAGGTGAAGCCGGTTTTGTATTCCACAGCGAAAGAGTTTCATATAAAATAAGATTTCCTGAAGACAAGGTCCCGTATCTTGGCTTCTGGGCTACAGAGGGCGGCTTCAGGGGGGATTACAATTGTGCGCTAGAGCCGTCGACCGGATTTTATGATGACATAGTAACAGCTTCAAGCAACAACAGAATCTCTCAACTTGAAGGTAATGCAGAAACCTCATGGTATATTGAAATGGAAGTAAAAGTTTGGAACAGATAAGTATCCTTTAGTATCGCTCTGAGTCTAAGAATCACTTAATTTTGAGTAAAATTACTTGCCTAAATTATTTTTCAGCGATTTTACCTATTTTCAGAACTCCACCTTCTATAGAAGGTGGAGTTCTGATTTTTTGCTTCAGTAGGCGGCAAAGCTCCCCACTGAAGTTCCGACGGTAAGTGTTAACTTAAAAGTTCACTTTTAAGTTAACAAACCAGCAGGATTGTATGTTAAAATATATATTTAGTTCTAATAAAAGAGACTGATACTACCTTTTATCAATATTTCTAAAACATTCTTTGAAGTGGACCATTTTCATTTATTACATCTTCTAATTCATATATAGAGATTGGAAAATACGGGATGCCTACATAATATGGAGCGATTTCGTATAGTTGAAAAAATATAACCAATGATCTATCAGCAATATAAAAATCTTGATTTGGATTGATTTCTGTAAAATCTCCAAGTGTAGGTATATCTCTAGCCTTTATTTGTACTTTAATAATATCAGATATTTTTTTTACATAATTGCTATTTGGTTTAAATAATTCAGGCAAAGTATAGACATGACCAGTTTCAATATCAAAATTCAATGCTTTTGCGATGGTATTTCCGTGAGCACCACCCGCAAAGGAATAGTTAATTAAAACTATACTAAGAACACCTTTGTCATTATTTTTTAATTCATAAGTACCATCCATTTCTTCATAAAAACCTTGTTCTTGTATTAACATGTACACAGTATTAATTATTGTCCTGTTTATTATTTTTTGAACATTTAGATTCATAAGACAAGTTACTTGAGGATAGTCTATGTCCAAATTTATATTTTTCATCTTTAAAGTATTTACTATAACAGGGTATATTCTACTATTCATAAAACTTCACCTTTCAGAAAAGAATTTCATTATATTATATGAAAATCTGTGGAAATTTGGGACAGATAAGTATTTTTTAGTATCACTATATATTTTGAAAGAATCGGGACGGATAAGTATTTATCTGTATCACCATGTATTTCAGAAATGTAATGGAAAAGGAATAAAAGGTTAATTTTTAAAGGGTAAATAAGCTGATGATGGTGGAAAACATTTGTTACATGTACCAGTTGTTACAATTGTAAAAAATGAAAGCCATGAGTGATATAATTTTCCTATAAAGGGTATTATGGCATACTAAATATAAATTTAATATGGGAGTGAAAGATTTGGAATTTAATAATAAAGGTAGTTATAAAAAAGTTAATACATATATCACATTGATATTATTTATGGGATGCCTTAGTATGATAGCTTTACAAAAAGATACTCAAATAATGTTAACATATTTAATTGGTGGATTAAGAGGATAAATCAAATCATTTGAATATGAAAAACAGATTGAAGATATTATAGAACAAATGGAAAAAAGTATAAATAAAACTAAAGATAAAACCAATATTGGGGTTAAGGTTACTCAAAGCGGCGTAAAGTTAACAGAAGAAAGTATAGAAGCTGTGAGTGAAGTAGTAAAATCTGTAATGTCTATTAATGGTGAAGTTAGTGATGTGAATGATGTTACGAATAAGTTTTCTAAAGAAATTAAAGAAATATTTGATTCTTTTAGTAACATAGCAACAGTCGCTGAGGAAACGACATCAACAGTTGAAAGCATTTCAGAGCTATCTAAAAAAGAACAAGATGAAATCATAGAATCTGAGGAGTTTTTAGGAGAAATAGTTGAGAGTGTTAATGAACTTAATAATAAATAAAATGAATAATTAAGAACTTTTTATAATCAATGATTTATATAAAGATTGGGAATGCCTTGTCGTAGATTTAAAACATATCTTAATTGTTCCTTAAGTATAAGTGTATAAAGTGGATTTGGTCTAACTATTATATATAGTAAATGAAAAAACCGTGTGGTAAAATATAGGTAAATCATGGACATAGGCCTTAATTAGATAAGAAGGGTGGAAAATTACGGGATCTGTAATTTTTGTTATAGTAATGGCATCGGCGTTTCTGGTAACTAGCATTTTCCTGTTTTTTGGGAAAGGCAGTTGGTTCATAGCAGGATATAATATAGCCTCTGCTGAAGAAAAGGCTAAATATAATGAGAAAAAGCTGTGCAAAGCGATTGGCATAATTACTTTAGTTGTTGCTTTGTTGCTATATATCATGTCTTATTTAGGGTACAGAGTTGAATTAGGATTCATGGATGAGAATCAAATGTTTCCGTTTGCAATTGTATTTATTGTGGTTGCCTTTTCTGCTATAGTAATTGGCGGTTTTTATATAAACAAGAAGTGTAGAAATAAGTAAAATGTATAGTTTATATGTAGGGTTATCTAAGTCTTTGATAAGTCACATTTGTAAATTTATGTACAGTAATTAAAAATAAATTAATAGAGGTGAGAATATTGGTTAAAGAAAGAAATAAGATAAAGCTGCTTTTATATGGAAGTATGCTTATAGCTGTTGTATTAGGAGTATATGCTCAAGATATTGCTTATTTTCTCTATAACAATTTAGCCATGCCTTTAATGGTGGGTTTAGGCGTTTCAACAATATTTAGCATATTTTTATTTCTGAGTCCACCTATATTAATATCCAAGCTTAATAAAAAACATAAGGTTGGAAAGAAAGCATTTAATATTTATTTTGGTATTAATATTTTAATAGGCATAATTATATCTGCCTTTTCATTAATTGTTTTAGTAGCGTGGTGTGGTTGATATATTAAATATTGCACAATTTTTATAAATAACGAAGTACAGCTTTTTATATTATATAAGTCTCAATTATTTCAACTTATCAAAAGGAGGCGCTGAATATGTCAAATGAAGATAAAAAAGATTTTAATGCAATGTTGAATGATAGTAAGGATATGCCTAAATTTCAAACTATTACAGATGCTAAAAACATTGAAAAATATGGTGGAGATAAAATGTATTTTGCCCCACCTATTGAGTATGATAAGGTAATGAAATTAGTGCCATATGGCAAAGTAACAACATCGGGAAATATCAGAGAATATTTTGCAAAGTTAAGTGGTGCTGACTTTACTGAACCTATAACAGCAGAAATATTTACTTCTACCGTAGCATGGGCAAGTTACCAAAGAAGTGGGAATGAAACACCATATTGGAGAACATTAAAAGCAAATGGTGAATTGAATCCAAAGTATCCTGGCGGTGTGGAAGAGCAGAGAAAGAAGCTGGAATCAGAGGGACATACAGTTATTCAAAAAGGCAGGAAGAATATTAAATATTACGTTCAAAACTATGAAAATGTGCTATTTGAATTATAGTGACAAATAGGAATTTCCATATTTTAATCAATATCTACTTAATACTTTAGGTTGGCTTAATACATAATCTCTTAATAAACTTGGATTGGCTATTTCCCTAATGATTGAAATGAATTTTAAAAAAGTTATTGACATATGTCATTAATGAGGTACAATAGGTATTGTAAATGACATATGTCACAAGCTATAAGGCGGGGTGAACCATACGACAAGGAGAGATGAAATCCATACAAAGGTATCTTACAAAACCGATTTGAGATTACTGATAAGCAACTAGAGTGCCTATAACATATATCAGAAGTAATTAGAGAATTCTCTGATTATTCTTAGTTAGAATTGAGGTGATGAGATTATGCCAAGGCCAATGAAATGGAGAAAAGTATGCTGTTTGCCAGAAAGCAATAAATTTGGTCCTATTGATTCTATGTCAGATGATAAAGACAATGTAAATATGACGGTTGACGAATATGAAACCATAAGGCTTATCGATTTAGAAGGATTTACACAAGAAGAATGTGCTAAACAGATGAATGTTGCTCGAACTACTGTTCAGGGTATTTATATTGGAGCTAGAAAAAAGCTGGCGGAATCATTAGTTAATGGTAAAGTGCTACTAATTGGGGGAGGCGAGTATCGACTTTGCAACGGATTCGGAGAAGGTTGTGGTCGTGGTTGTCGTAGACATAAGCATGGAAAGTGCTTTATGGATAATGCAGATCGAGGTGAAAAGGAAATTTGAGTGAGCATTCAGAATTAGCAAAAGAACTATTTAAAAAAGGATACAATTGTTCACAGTCTGTTTTTGCAGCTTTTTGTGATGAAACGGGACTGGATTTAGAAACTGCATTAAAAATTGCTTCATCCTTTGGCGGCGGAATGGGCAGACTTCGTGAAGTATGTGGAGCGGTTACTGGCATGTTTATGGTTGCCGGCATGATATATGGATATTCTGATCCGTTAGATAAAGCTGCCAAAATTGAGCACTATAAGCTTATTCAGTCAATGGGTAAAAAGTTTAAGTATGAGAACGGCTCAATTATATGTAGGGAACTTTTAGGACTCTCTGTAAAAAGTGATACTCCCATACCTGAAGACAGAACTGAAGAGTATTATAAAAAACGTCCTTGTGCAGAGCTTGTTGAACAAGCAGCAATAATATTGGACGAATATATTAATGGAACACTTAAGTCAACAGGCTCTGTTTGCCGCAGTAGAAATGTGGGGACACCGACTCAGAAGTGTTAGAAATAAGTAAAGTTTATAGCAATTTAATATATTCTACTGTTGGTTTACTTTGAATATAACCTAATATCTACCGACAGACGGTTGTTTGTTTTCAGCTTTATATTTATGCTAATTGCAGGGGGTGCTGAATAATGCAAACAATAAACAACGAAGAATTCGGACAATTTTTAACCAAACTAAGGAAAGAAAAAGGATTAACACAAAAACAACTTGCAGAGCAACTATACCTTTCAGATAAAGCTGTGAGCAAGTGGGAGAGAGGATTAAGCTTGCCCGACATTTCATTATTAATGCCTTTAGCAAAAATACTTGGCGTTACAACAACTGAATTGTTAAGTGGAAAGAAGATTGAATCTGATACCCCATTTACAGTGCAAGAAGTAGAGTCTTTGATGACAAAGACAATTACTTTGTCAAAAGAGGATAAAGAGAAACTTAACAATGCAAAGAAAAAAAGAAAAATTATTTTTTTATCATCTGTTGTGATTTTTGTTTTGGAAGTAATTTTACTTATTTTCCTTGGCTATACACCTGATAATCTTTTTAATAATTTAGCAACAGTTGAATTACTAATGTTAGTTTTTGGAACATACTTTACATTTTTAGTGAAAGAAACATTGCCTGTTTACTATGACAATAATAAAATTAGCTTTTATAATGATGGAATTTTTAGAATGAATGTCGCTGGAATAAGATTCAACAATAGCAATTGGAAACATATTTTAAAGGCAGTACACTTATCTATCGTAGCCATCCTGATTTTATTTCCATTATTATATTTTCTAATCTCATATCTTTCTCCGATTCTTTGGGAAAAAGGACAACTTATATTTACACTTTGCTCAGTGTTTAGTATGTTTATCCCAATATATGTTGTAGGGAAAAAATATGAGTAGATATGATAATATGAGCAATACCCTTGTAGTTAAACATTTCATTTAAAAACGCAAGCAAATAAATATAATTTTTCACCCGAGAATTTTATGGCTCTCGGGTGCAGTGTTTTACACCATATTCAAATCCAATTCTTGTGTAGCGACAAAATACTAAATTCCAATGCTTATAATAGTTAGAAGGGGTAAAGCGATAGACAATATGATACATATTCTTTACACCTTAATATGACAGGAGGAGTTTCTATGAATGATTGGTTTACTGTTGAAAAAATAGATGGTGATACATATGCAATTAGTGAGTATAAGCATTGGGAGGAAACCCATTGTTACTTACTTATTGGTGCTGAGAAGGCATTGCTAATTGATACTGGATTAGGAGTGCAAAATATAAAAGAAGTTGTTGATAAGATTACTGAATTGCCTCTTGAAATTGTTTCAACCCATGTCCATTGGGATCATATAGGTGGACACAAACTTTTTAGGCATATAGCAGTTTATGAAGATGAGAGTGATTGGCTTTCCTCTAAATTTCCGATTCCATTGCAGGTTGTTAAAAAAAATTTGACAAAGAGACCTTGTGATTTCCCACCCGATTTTGATATTACTAAATATCAGGTTTTTCAAGGTACACCAGAACGAATATTAAAAGATGGTGACTTATTTGATTTAGGAAAAAGAACGGTTAAAGTAATACATACCCCTGGACATTCTCCAGGGCATATATGCCTTTATGAACTAGAGCGAAAATATCTGTATTCAGGGGATTTAATTTACAAAGGCACTTTGTATGCCTTTTATCCAACAACGGACCCGATAGAATTTATGAAATCAGTGCGAAAAGTTAGAAAGCTTAAGGTTGAAAGAGTTTTGCCTGGACACCATACGTTAAACATTCCAACAACTATTATAAATGAAATAGATGATGGATTCACAGAAATCTTTGATTCTGGTAAATTAAAAAAAGGAAATGGTATATTCAAGTTTCCAAACTTTCAAATTCATATATAGTGATGATCTTATAGCGGAAAAAACTTCTTCACTAAGGGGGATACCGTCCCCATATGATATTTCATTTAGCTGGGAATAATTAAAGATAATTAGTCTAAATTTAATAGTGAGGTTTTGGTACGTAAATAACGGTTTAAAACCAAAAGCAATGTACATCCCAGCTAAAATAGAATCTAATAAAAGTGAAGATTTAAACATTAAAGGTATGGTTAAAAATCATAACTTAGCAAAAGCAATTAGCGATGTATCATGGAGTGAATTTACAAGACAATTACGATATAAAGCACAGTGGAATGATAGAATATATCATAAAATTGATCCATGGTATGCAAGTAGTCAATTATGCTCAGGTTGTGGCTGTCAAAATAAAGAAGCCAAATGTTTGAGTATAAGAGAGTGGGTATGCTCTGAATGTGGAAGTACTCATCAAAGAGATGAAAATGCTGCACAAAATATACTTAAACAGGGGTTAAGAGAATTAGATATAAGTGCTTAATATAAATACAAATAGAAATAGTAAATAGGGTAGGGACTATCCGAATTAAGACACCCATAGAGTTAGTAGGTAACGAGGACGATGATGTGGGAAAATGATGGAGCAATCCAGAAGCACACGATGTGAGGTTCACACTAAACTAACTAGCTTATTGAGTGGATTTGCGGGGGCAGGAATAAGTAGCGGTATAGTTATATTGTGGAAATATTACTATTGGGCAAGACCAGAAAATAATAGAATTAAAATAAGAGGGGGAATAGAAATGGGTTACAATATAATACAAGATCCACTGGTTAATAGAAGATCAAAAGAAAAGTTTAAGCCAATTGGAGTGCTAGTTCATGAGACAGCAATGCCTGGTGCCACTGCAAAAAATATACGCGATTATTTTGAAAGAACTGAAAGAGAGGTTATGTCTCATTTTTCCGTGGATTGGGGTTCTATTATACAGATGGTTCCAACGGACGAGATTGCTTGGCATGCAGGATGGACGGCAAATCATAGATACTTAGGGGTTGAGCTTTGCAGACCTTATGAAAGAGACCCTCAGAAATTTAATGAAGTATGGGAAAAAGGTGTATGGTTATTTGCGTATTTGCTTGCTGATGTACTTAAAATAAATAAAGTAACTGAGGATAATCTAATATCTCATTATGACGCAGCAGTAAGATTTAAAGACACAACCCATACAGACCCTATTGGCTATTTCAAAGAATATGGTAAAACCGTGGGGGACTTTAGAAGAGATGTACAAAATCAAATAAATAATATTAATGGAGGGAAAAATAGAATGTCAATAGTTATACCCTATAGTGTACCAGATATTGGAGCAGCTCAAGTATTAGCATCAAATATAAAGGCTGCAGTTTTGGATTGGGCACTTGTATCTGCTGAAGACGATGTTTATCAAGTTGGGGGACCTAGGAATTCAAAACCCCAAAAGCCATGTAAAAGCTTTAAGGTGATATCAGGATCAAATAGATTAGAAACAGTGGAAGAAGTATGCAAATTTATAAGACAAAGCAAATAAATTTAATTGGTGTCATTAGGGCAATTTAGATGCAGACCTCAGCGCGGTCACAACACAAAACGCATCCCGCAAAAATGAAGTGCAGACCTACCTTCGGCGCAGCTGGTGACACGAGTGATACAGAACAAACCCAGTAAAATCAAGGTTTCATGGGCAGTATAGCAGCATTGACGGCTAAAAGTTGAAGAGATCACAAAAGTCTTGTTCATGAATCACCGGATTATTCTTTCATAAATATCTGATCAAACAGCTTTTTGAGTTCTTTTTTTTCATCGTATTTCCCGTTAACCGAACTCCAGTGCATCGCAACTCCCATCAGCCCTGCATAAAAATTCCAGAGTAGATCCTCCGCCGAAATGTTGTCCCTTATTTCGCCGGACTTCTGCCCCTGCCGTATTAGCTCCAATTCCATTTTCGAAAATATCTTTTCGGCGGGAGAATGATCTTTCCAATAGGGTGAAAACACATTGCAGCCAGCATTCATATCAATCTGAATTAAATTTTTGAGTAAATCCGGTCCAAGGCTAATCGTATTGTCAATAAAGTATTCTATGCATGACCAAACCTTTTCAATACATGGCTTATCTTTTAAAAGTTCCGGCATAATCTGCATCATATCGTCGCTTAACATTTCATAATAGCTTAGGACAAGATCTTCCTTGGTTTTAAAATGATAATAAAAGGTGCCTTTGGTGATTCCACACATATTGCAGATTTCATTGATGGTAACGGCAGAATACCCGTTTTGTCTAAATAAATCAATGGCCGTATTTAAAATGATTTCATTCGTTTTTTCTTTCATCTGAATCTCCATTCCGCCGCTACCGTCGGCGGCACAAATAGTAATGAAAAAATAGTGAGCGGTTTTCCACTACTTTGTTATTATTAATATTGATGAGAAAATACACTCGCAAGGATGATACTCATCGCTATTTACAATATGTTTGTTACAGGTGAATTTTGGAATCCAAGCGATTTGTATAAAGTCGATATACCACAAGAAATACTGGAAAAGCAAAAGGAGAAAGCTATTAAACAGGCGGTAAAGCTTCTTATTGCCAATGTTTTAATCAAGGTTACTGAAATTTCTATGGCCTAAATCAAAACTTAATAATCAAAATCTAATTTTTTATGGTCTTAAAGGCTATTATTAAGTGTACCTTTTTTTATTGCATTTCACGTTATTTTTCACGCTAACCCCTCGCTTATTATGGTAACACAAATAAACCTGTTTGAAAAATTTTTTACCCATTGACTACCTTGTTATACTGTAATACAATTAGTATAATCCACGGTATAATAAAATCATACCATGGCCTAGTTTTTTAGCAATTCCCATTGCTTATTTTAAAAAAAGAAAGGTGGAGATTGAATGTCAGGAAAGTACGGTGTTTTGTTCACACCGATGAAAATCGGCAGCATGGAAGTCAAAAACCGATATGTCATGGAGGCCTTAGGCGGTAGTCATGTATTCAAACCAGATGGTACATATGACAAGGAAGGCTGCGAGTACTTCATTGAGCGCGCGAAGGGCGGAATCGGGTTGCTTGTTACAGGCGCAACTTTGGTGGCACCCATGGGTTCGTCCAAATGGCTACACGAGCAGAAACCAGCCTTTATGGCAACCAGAAAGATGACAGAGGAAGTTCACCACTACGGAGCCAAAATATTGCTGCAGCTTTCTGCGGGCTCTGGGCGCACCCTGCCTGGTGACCCCGAATTTTTAAAAGCTCATGGCCTGGATCCGGACATATACTTTGTGGCACCGACTGATGGGCTACCAAATGTCTGGAATCCCAAAGTGAAGCACCGTGGTCTTACCACTGAAGAAGTCTGGCAGTATATACGTAGCTTTATTGAATCAGCAAAAATGGCACAGGAAGCTGGTTTTGACGGTATTGAAATCCACGCTATCCATGAAGGATATCTGATCGACCAGTTCACGATGGAAGCAACAAATAGACGCACGGACGAATTCGGCGGCAGTCTGGAAAACCGTCTGCGTTTCCCCTGTGAGATTATACGTGGAGTCAAAAAGTCTTGTGGAAAGGATTTTGTGGTCACCGTTCGCTACAGCGTATCCAGCAAAATGAAGGGCTTCAACTCTGGTGCCTTGCCGGGAGAAAATTACAAGGAATTCGGACGTTCTCTGGAAGAAAGCCCTGCAGTTGCCCGTCTACTGGAAGCAGCAGGCTGTGATGCCCTAAATGCAGATAACGGAACTTACGATTCTTGGTTCTGGTGTCATCCTCCGATGTATATGCCGATGGGTTGTAATATACCTGAAGCAGCATATATTAAGCATTTCGTTAACATTCCTGTAATCTGTGCAGGCCGAATGGATGATCCAGACCTTGCGGCAAAAAGCATAGAGGACGGGCTGTTTGATGGAATTGGTCTCGGTCGCGCTATACTTGCCGACCCCGATTATGTCAATAAAGTAAAAGACGGAAACATCGATGACATTCGTCCCTGCATTGCTTGTCATAATGGTTGCCTTGCGACGATTTTTGCAGGAAAGCCAATGACCTGTGCAGTAAATCCAGCCGTACTGAGAGAAGATGAATTCAAGCTAACAAAGGCTGAAAAGCCTAAGAAAGTTGCAGTAATCGGTGGCGGTATCGGTGGTATGGAAGCAGCCCGGCTTGCAGCAGAACGTGGACACAAAGTTACGCTTTTTGAAAAAACAAATGAGCTTGGTGGGGTGTTCATAGCTGCGGCCGCCCCCGATTTCAAGGAAGCCGACAAAAAATTGATTGAGTGGTATAAAAAGAAAGTTGCTGAAGCCAAAGTGGACGTTCGGATGAATATAGAAGCCACACCTGAATCCATCAAGGAATTCGGTGCTGACGTAGTCATCATGGCCACGGGAGCGACAGCTAAAAAGCTGCCGATCAAGGGCATTGAGAACGCTGTCGAGGCAATCGATTTCCTGCGCGGTTTCAAGCCTGTGGGCGATAAAGTGGCAATCATCGGCGGTGGTCTGACTGGATGTGAAATTGCTTATGAGCTTGCCAAAAACGGTAAGACCCCCGTTATTGTAGAAATGCTCGATGCGATTCTCAAGGTGCCCGGCCTCTGCGCAGCCAACAAAAATATGCTTTTGGAGCTCATGAAACATTACAATATTGAAATTCATACGAACTCCAAAGCAAAAGAAATTGCTTTAAACGGCATAACCATTGAGACGGATTGCAAAGAAACATTTATTAAAACGGACAGCGTAATTACAGCTGCCGGATACAACAGTTTCTGCGTGATTACACCTAATATCTACAAAGACATTGCCCCTGAAGTTTATTCTATCGGGGATTGCAAATGTGTCGGCAATTTAATGAGCGTAGTACATGATGCTTATGATGTAGCTTACAAAATTTAAAGATTTCCATTTTGTTGGAAAGGCAGGGGCAGCATATCAGAGTGGTATGTTACACTTGCCTTTCGCTTATAAATCATTTCCGTTTCAACTTCCTGAGAGAATAGCTAAGAACTGGTGCCTTATATAAAAATATATAAAAAAAGACATCAACCAATTAAGATTGATATCCTATGATCTACAAAAATTTTGGTGTGCCCGACAGGATTCGAACCTGCGGCCGTTTGACTCGGAATCAAAAGCTCTATCCAACTGAGCTACGGGCACATATTTTCACATTTTCAATATTATCACAAAAAAAGTTAAAAAACAAACTACAAATTATGTACGGTATTGTATGAATATATATAATTTATGGTTTGTTTTTTAAATAATGTACCATTGATGCAAAAAAGGCTATTGAAATAATTATTATAGCAAATTTACTTGATATAATATTTAGACCCCGGATAAGTACCGTTGTCATGATAACTATAGTATAAATCCTCATGGCTCTAAAACTTTGCTTTTCCTTTTTCAAACTATCACCCCTTACGAATCGCCATCTACACCATTATACCATCTTAATATTTAAAGATACATAAACATGGATATATAAGTAATAAATAAAAACTGATGTAAATATAAATATATAAAGCGAATGGGGGGATAGTATGGGGGATATAAATAGAAATTATTTATATAATAACTATGAAAGATATAGGACAAAAGATTATAAAATTTGGGACTCACTTTTTAGAATGGATAATAAAAAGCTTAATACAATAGCAAATCAATTTCTAATATCAGGGGCTATTGCTCTACTTATAATAATAGTTTCCAATTTTAAAAACCCTTCTATTGTTAAGGTTGTTGATGGGGCAAGGTGGGTTGCAGGAGCAGAATACGATTTTAAAGACAATGCGGTTTATACATGGAATAATGTTGGAGAAAGCTTTGAGAAAATACCGGATAAAATAAGCAGTATTTTGGGTAAAAAAAAGGAAGATGACACATCCGATAAGCCTAATGATGGAACAATTGATGTATCTACTAATATGGCCATGATTATTCCTATAGATGGGGTAATAACATCAAAATATGGGGAGAGGACTAGTCCTATAAATAATAAAGAGGAGATTCATAAGGGAATAGATGTAGCAGGTGAAATAGGGACACCTATAAAGGCTGCCCAAGGCGGCGAAGTAGAAATAGTCGACATGAATAATACTGCTGGAAGATATTTGGTTATTAAGCATCAAGATGGCTTTAAAACCCTCTATGCCCACTGCTCTGAGATACTTGTAAATAAAGGGGATAAGGTGAAAAAAGGAGACTATATAGCAAAGGTTGGGGATACAGGGCAAGTTACATCTGCTCATCTTCATTTTGAAGTTACAAAGGATGGGGAATTAGTAGATCCTGCTAGCGTAATAGATATAAATAAAGCGGCTAGATAGGAGGAATAGCTATTTGACGGGTTTAGGACATACAAAAATTAAATTTAAGGTTAACAAATATTTTATTGCTATATTTATTATTTGTATTATATTTGGATATTTTATAGAAGCTGCACTTCTTTTTTTGTTTGTAATGCTCCATGAGTTTAGCCATGCTATTGTTGCAGTGATTTTTGGATTAAAGATAGGTGATATAGAGCTTTTCCCATTTGGCGGGGTTGCTAGAATAAATAATATTGATATGGTTGAACCTTTTAAGGAAATACTTATATCAGTTGCAGGCCCATTATTTAATGTAATGGTAGCAGCTCTGGTATTTTTTTTAAATAATAGGGGAATACATGTGCCAAATTATGAGTTTATCATGAATACCAATATTGGACTTGGTATATTTAATATGCTCCCAGGGCTGCCCCTTGATGGAGGTAGAATACTGAGGGTGTTTATTGAATATTTTGTAGGCTATAGGAAAGCAACCAAAGCAGCTGTATTTACTGGAAAGGTTATAGCGGTTTTGATGTTTATAATTGGAATCTTTGCTGTTTTAAATGGAGCTATGAATATAAGCCTTTTTATATTGCCTTTATTTATATTTGTATCCGCAAGCAAAGAGGAAGAAAACATAATGTATACAGTAATAAAAGATGTAATGATTAAAAATAAAAATATAAAAGGTAATTTAATTATGGAGGTTACCCAAATATGTACATACGAAGAGGCATTTGTGAGAGATGTATTAAAGCATTTTGATGTTAATAAGTATAATATGGTAGTAGTTTTGGACAAATCCATGAAAGTAAAGGGGGTGCTATCTGAGTCTGAAATATTTGAAGCATTAACAAAATCTGGCTCAGATATAAGGCTTAAAAATATAGCTTAAAAAGTGAAAAAGTAAGAAGTAAAGCGTGTCAATGATATAAAAAAGAAACCATTTAGGGCGGAAGAGATCAGCATTGCTGGTTTAGACAAATAGAAAAAGCAAATTAATATTTCATGATGCTGAAACACTATTATAGCAAACAATGGAATGTCCCTATCACATTTAAAATGCGGTAGGGACATTCCATTGTTTTTATATGTAAACTCATACAATGGTATATGCTCAATAATGCTTTACAAAAATAGTGACATAAAGGTGTAAGAATAGTGCATATATATTGACACTATTTTTACAATATGGTATTATGTAGATGTTAAGGATAATTCACGGACTATTTAAAAGGTATTTAAATTTAAATACATAAAGCAGAAATGCTAAAAGACACAAAAACATGCATTATAATGCACGCAAGCTAATAGGCAAATACACTATAATGCACAATAGCTAAAAAAGGATGTCTTATATGGCGAAGAAAAAATTAACGGGCGACGATATTCAATTAACTTTTTTAGCAATCCCTACATTTATATGGTACATTATATTTTCGTATTTACCTATGTTCGGCCTTATTATAGCTTTTAAGGATTTTAAAATAGCTGGTAAAGGTTTTTTAAGTAATCTAATAAAAAGTGATTGGGTCGGATTTAAGAATTTTGAGTTTTTATTTGCTACCAAGGATGCCTATATAATAATTAGAAATACATTAGTTTATAATATTATATTTATCATATTAGGCATAGTAATCCCTGTAACATTAGCAATTATGCTTAACCAATTAAACAACAAAA
>ENA-UOOK01004096-UOOK01004096.1-fermentation-metagenome-genome-assembly--contig:-NODE-4096-length-15937-cov-3.755195_pt1 | contig 15937 bp, 13 predicted proteins | sample MGYA00245777_ERZ724023 | MGnify/ENA primary metagenome ERZ724023 (study PRJEB28704, sample SAMN03018312) | fermentation metagenome | biome: anthropogenic terrestrial biome; feature: soil; material...
CCCCCAGGACCCGGCCTCCCCCGGGCAGGGCCAGATAGCCTTCCTCATCCAGATCAAAGCCGCCGTTTCTGGTGAGATAGACCTGGCCGTTCTCCCCCTGGATATTGAAAAAACCCGGGCCGTTGATGGCCAGATCCAAAGCCCGGCCGGTGGACTTGATGCTGCCGGTATGGTAGAGGGTGACCACATCATCCACCACCGCCGCGGTACTGGTCCTGCCCTGCCCCAGGGCCTGCTTGCCATAAGCTTCCTGGCGGGTCAAAAGCTCCTGCTGGAAAGGGGAAATGATCAGCCGGTCCGCCCGGTAGCCCGCCGTCTGGTTATTAACCAGATTGTTTCCCACAACGTCGATTTCCTTTTGCCGGGTCAAGAGCCCCGACGCGATGGTGTAAAAACCGGAAAACATAAGTGACCGCCTCCTTGGTCTTATTTGTCCCTGAACTCCTCCAATGTCTTGCGCAGCCGTTCCAGGGCGCTCATCCGGATCTGGGAGATTCTTTGCTGGGACAGGTTCAGTACCTGGCCGATCTCCCGGAGATTTAAGTTTTCATAGTAATAGAGGGTAATGATCTGCTTTTGCTTTTGCAACACCTGCTGCGATTGTACCTACACCACTTTCAGATACCAGCTTCACACTTATTATGGCTCCAGAATTTACGTTTTTAAGATCGAAAATTAGTTGGGCAAGATCTTCTATAGAATAAATATCATGATGAGGAGGCGGTGAAATCAGCCCTACGCCGGGGGTGGAATGCCTTACCTTCGCAATCCAGGGATAAACCTTGGAGCCGGGCAGCTGCCCTCCTTCTCCCGGCTTTGCCCCCTGGGCCATTTTGATCTGCAGCTCCCTGGCATGGACCAGATATTCGCTGGTTACGCCGAAGCGGCCGGAAGCGACCTGCTTAATGGCGCTGCAGCGCGAATCTCCGTTGGCGTCGGGAAGAAAGCGTTCCGGATCTTCTCCGCCTTCTCCCGTGTTGCTCTTTCCGCCGAGACGGTTCATCGCCACGGCCAGGGCTTCATGGGCTTCCTTGCTGATGGAGCCGTAGGACATGGCTCCTGTCTTGAATCTCTTCACGATGGACTCCACCGGCTCCACTTCCTCAACGGGCACCGGTTCTCTGTCCTGCCGGAATTTCAGGAGTCCTCTCAGGGTATATGCTTTTTCCGATTGGTCATTGATGCATGCCGCGTATTTCTTATACAGGCCGTAGTCTCCGGTATGGACCGACTGCTGCAGCATGTGCACCGTTTCCGGACGATACAGGTGCTCTTCGCCGTTTCTTCTCCATTTGTAAACGCCGCCGGGATCCAAAGCCTCGTCCTCCGCGTTTTTCGTGGAATAGGCAGCGGAATGCCTCAGGGAAACTTCCGCAGCGATATCATCGATCGTGAGGCCTTCGATCCTGGAAGAAGTCCCGGTGAAATACTTTGAAATCACAGGATTGCTCAATCCCACCGCTTCGAAAATCTGAGCTCCCCGATAACTTTGTATGGTGGAAATACCCATTTTGGAAATGGTCTTCACAATGCCTTTTTCCAGCGCCCTGATATAATTCTTTTCCGCTTCCCGGTATTCCACTCCCTTCAATAAGCCTCTGTCCATCATATCACGGACGGTCTCAAATACCAGCCAGGGATTGACGGCATCGACGCCATACCCCAGCAGAAGAGCAAGGTGATGCACTTCCCTTGGCTCCGCGGAGGACAAAACGATACTGGTCCTGGTGCGCAGGCCCTTTCCGATCAGATAATGGTGCAGACCGGAAACAGCCATCAAAGCGGGAATGGGGGCATAGTCCGCCGTCGTATGCCGGTCGGTCAATATCAGGATGTTTACGCCCTCCCGGATGGCTTCTTCCGCTTCCCGGCATATTTTATCCATCGCTTTTTCCAATCCGACCCCACCACCCCGAACCGGATAACGGATGAAAAACTCCCGGGACAGAAAACCATCCGATTTGATATCTATCAACTTTTCCAGGCGATCGTTGTCCAGAATCGGACTTCTCAAACGGATCCTGCGACATACTTCCGGGACCGGTTCCAGCAGATTGCCTTCCGAGCCAAGCAACGTCTCGGCCGACATGACGATGGATTCCCGTATGGAATCGATCGGCGGATTGGTTACCTGGGCAAAATGCTGCCTGAAGTAGTTATATAAAAGCTGCGGCCTGGAAGACAGCACCGCCAGGGGGGTATCGTTGCCCATGGACCCTACCGGTTCGGTTCCGGCAGTCGCCATGGGTTCCAGCAGGATAGTCATGTCCTCATAGGTATAACCGAATGTTCTCTGCAGCTTCAGCAGCTCGCCTTTTGTCACTTTTTCCGTATGGTCTCCCGCCTGATCGGTCTTCCAATCATCCAGATCCGTCATATATTTCCGAAGCCATTTCCCGTAAGGATGCCGGCTCGCTATCTCCCGCTTGATTTCCTCATCATCGATAATGCGGCCCTTCACAGTATCCACCAGGAACATCCTGCCTGGCTGCAGTCTTCCTTTCCTTACCACATCCCGGGGCTCCACATCCAGAACGCCGACTTCGGAAGCCAGCACCACCAAGCCGTCCCTGGTGATATAATAGCGTGACGGCCTCAGTCCGTTCCGGTCCAGCACGGCTCCGACCAGCTCCCCGTCCGTAAAGCAGATGGCGGCCGGTCCGTCCCATGGTTCCGACAGACAGCTGTGATAACGGTAAAACGCCTTTTTCTCCTCCTCCATGCTTTCATTGTCCGACCAGGGTTCCGGAATCATCATCATAAGGGCGTGGGGAAGGGAGTATCCGGAGTGATACAGAAACTCCAGGCAGTTGTCCAGCATGGCCGAGTCGCTTCCCTTCTCGTCAATGACGGGAATCACCTTTTCCAGCTCTTCCTTGAAAATGCCGGAGGAAAACATGGCCTGCCTGGCCCGCATCCAATTCACATTCCCCCGGAGGGTATTGATCTCCCCGTTGTGTACGATATAGCGGTTGGGATGAGCTCTTTCCCAACTGGGAAACGTATTGGTGCTGAATCGGGAATGCACCAGGGCGATGGCGGAAGCCATGCGCTCATCCAGTAAATCCGTATAAAACAACGGCAGCTGGGTGGACTGCAGCATTCCTTTATAGACAATAGTCCTGCAGGACAGGCTTGCAAAATAGATACCGCCATAGGCGCCGCTTTTGTGGCTCGGAATTTCCTTTTCCGCCCTTTTTCTTATCATATACAGCCTGCGTTCAAACTCCCTGCCTCGTTCCGATTCGGAGCCCCTGGCAAGGAAAGCCTGACGGATATAAGGCTGACAGGCTTTTGCGGTCTTCCCCAGGGAAGCATTGTTTACCGGTACGGTCCGCCACCCCAGAAAGATCTGCCCTTCCTGTTCCGCAATGGACTCCAGCTTCTTTTCACAGCTTCGGCGGGCAGCGGGGTCGACGGGCAGAAAGACCATACCGATCCCATAATCTCCTTCTTTGGGCAGTCGGATATCCTCTGTCTCACAGACATCCCGGAAGAATTCATGGGAAATCTGAATGAGAATACCCGCACCGTCACCGGTATTGGCTTCGCTCCCGATCCCGCCCCTGTGGTCCAGGCTCACGAGAACCTTCAAAGCCTGCTTTACGATCCCGGAAGATTTCCTTCCCTTACTGTCCGCTACAAAGCCGATACCGCAGGCATCATGTTCCCGAATCGGATCATACAGCCCTTGCTGGTCCGGCAGCTCGTTATTTGTCATGGTTTTCCTCCTCCACCCGATTTTTTGGGTTCCGCATTTTTATGGCTTCTTTCAAGCTCTTATTCTGCATTTTTGCATTCTGCATTTTTTTACAATCCATCATGCAGACGCCTCTGTAATAAAAAAGGGCGCACCAAAGAAGAAGTAATACTCTTCCTTGAGTACGCCCTTGTATTTTTCCTTTCACAGGGGACAGCCAAGACAGCCGGGAAATTCGGCCTGTTTCGGATGCCTCATTGCATCCGTTTGCAGGAAACTCCTTTTCAACCCGGCAAAACGGACTGAAGCCCCCCCAATTTAGGTAAGAAGTATTATACCACAGCTGTAAAGAGGAATCAATATATTTTTTAATTTTTGCAATTTTTATTTTTTAATCCTGCAAAGTCGGCATCCTTATCACCTGAATTTTTCAGTAAAATCCATTTTTTCATTCCATTGCATTTGTTTCCCTGTCCCTAAAATGTTATGATAGGATCAGAAAAAGACCCCGCATTAAGGTCGGTATTTTCGTATAATATAAATAGGGTTTCGCAACAAATACGAATGCCTCCGAAACCTGGTTGTGATCAGCAGCAACTAAGGCCAAGGCGTCCTTCGTTATTTGCGGCCATAGGACTTTTGGTAGTAAAAGCAATTAATGGATATAGGATGGAGGATGTGCTCAATATGAGGAGACATAGGAAGAAACGGAAAAATACAGGTTGGATTTGGATGGCAGCTTTGGTTCTGTTCCTGAGTACTGCCGCTCCCGCTTCCGCCCAGGAGAAATTTGATTCCACAGCCGAGTACGCCATATTAATGGAGGCATCTACCGGAAAAATATTATATGAAAAAAATGCGGATAAACCTCTCCCCCCGGCCAGCATCACCAAAATCATGACTTTGCTGCTGGGATTTGAAGCTTTGGAGAAAGGAGAGGCCGGTTGGGACGACTTGGTGACCGTGTCTGAAAAGGCCTGGCGGATGGAAGGATCCAGGATGTTCCTCGAGCCGGGCACGAAGGTGCCCTTGCATGACATCATGACCGGGATATCCGTCGTATCCGCAAATGACGGCTGCATCGCTCTCGCAGAACATCTGTGCGGGTCGGAAGAAGCATTTGTCCAACGGATGAACGAACGCGCGAAGGAGCTGGGGCTGACACAGACCCAGTTCAAAAATGCAAACGGGCTCCCGGCGGAGGGCCATCATATGAGCGCCCGCGATATCGCCGTACTGGCCCGGTATCTGATCACGAACCATCCGAAGATCCTGGAGATCGAATCCACGACCGATTTTACCTTCAACGGGGTATATCAAAAGAATCGAAACCCCCTGCTGGGTAATTATCCCGGCGCAGACGGCCTGAAAACCGGTTCGACCGACGAAGCCGGCTTCTGCCTGGTAGGTACGGCGGAACAGAACGGAATGCGCTTGATTTCCGTTGTCCTCAAAATGAAAAATGAGGAGGTAAGAAAGACAGCTTCCGTAGAGCTGCTGGATTATGGCTATCAGAATTTTGAATTGTATGAAGTGGCCAAGGAAGGGGAAATCATTGACGAAGTCCCTGTCCGAAACGGTAAGGAACTGAATGTACCGGTCAAGATCAATGAACCCGTGTCTGCCGTAGTTCCGAAGGACCGTAAAGAGGACATTGAAATAACCGTGGTTCCGAAGAAGGAGACCGTGCCTGCACCAGCCGCTGCCAATACGGTTGTCGGCAAAGCGGAAATACGACTGGACGGAGAAGTCCTGACAACCGCAGAGGTCAGCACAGCCAAGGAAGTGGAGAAGGCGGGCTTTTTTACAATTTTGCTGCGCAATATCGCCGACTTCTTCCGATCCCTCTTCAAAGTATCCAGAGGTTGACGACATTCTGCTTTATCGGAGCACTACAAAATATTAAATTTTGTAAAACGGATTTACCTTAGGATATTATTTATGGTATTATACTGTATAAATATTCTAAAGGAGAAATGGACCGATGAACCGATCAATAAAGAATACCCGGAATCTGACCTTCCTTGCTTTGATGCTGGCCATCACCATCGTACTGGACCTGACGCCGCTGGGCGCCGTGCCCCTTGGATCCATCAGCGCAACCGTCGTCCATATTCCCACCATTATTGCAGGCGTTGTACTGGGGCCGGTTGCCGGATTGATCCTTGGTACGCTACTGGGCATCACATCATTGATTCACGCTTTGACAAGGCCGATGACCGTCATAGACCCGCTGTTTATCAACCCGCTTATTTCCGTACTTCCACGGATGTTTATCGGCGTGGTTTCCTATTATGTATACCGGTTTCTGTATAAAGCCGTCAAAGCACCGGCATCCAGCTTTATCGCAGGCATCGCAGGCAGTCTGACCAATACCGGGCTGGTGTTTCTGATGCTGTATCTGGTATACGCGCAGGAGGTCGTGGAAAGACTGGGCATTGCATTCAAGGCGATGCTATTCTCCGTATTTACCACAAATGCGGTTGCAGAAGCCGCCATTTCCGGCATCCTGACCATGGCCATCACGCTTGCCCACAACAAATACAGTAAAATAAACAAGGAGTAACACAAATGTCAAGAATAATCGGCATAGATGTCGGCGGAAGCACAACGAAAATCGTCGGACTGCATGAAAACAATATTTTCAGTCCTTTACTGGTGAAAGCCAACGATCCCATTGCATCCATCTATGGTGCTTTCGGCAAATTCATGAGCGAAAACAAGCTGAGCCTGAAGGATATTAACCGGGTAATGGTGACAGGAGCAGGCTCTTCCTATATTTCCGAAGCCCTGTACGGCATTCCTACCGGAAAGGTGGACGAATTCCACGCCATCGGCAAGGGAGGGCTGTTCCTGACTAAATTGGATAGAGCGATTATTGTCAGCATGGGTACCGGTACCGCCTATGTTATCGCCGACCGATGCGGAGAAAAGCACATCGGCGGCACAGGCGTCGGCGGAGGCACTCTGCTGGGCCTTTCCAATAAAATGCTCAATATACGGCATTTTGACGACCTGATTGAAATGGCCCAGGGCGGCAACCTGGCCAATATCGACCTGCACATCAGCGATATTATGAAGAACAAACTGGAGAATCTGCCTCCGGAGATCACCGCTTCCAACTTCGGCAAAATCAGCGACCTGGCTACCAAAGCGGATACCGCTCTCGGTATCATTAATCTCGTGTTCCAGACCATCGGAACCATAGCTATCTTTGCCTCTCGCATACACGATACGAAGGACATCGTTTTGACAGGGAATCTGACCAATGTTCCCCAGTCCCGGGATATCTTCGACGCCTTGCAGAGATTATATCAGGTCCGGTTCCATATCCCCGATAATGCCGAGTTTGCAACGGCTACCGGTGCTGCATTGTTACCAGCCGGAGAATTGCCTGCCTGATCCACGCAGGACGCTTGCATGAGATGCGGCCGAGAAAATGCGAGATGAATCGCTGATGATTCGCAACACGGCTTCGGCATGAGCTTTTGCAGCAGAATCAAAAATAATATCCGGAATACGTTGCCTGGTACGCATCAGGAATATGGTTTATACGAAAGGACTTGTCCGGATGAACAATTACCTCCAGAATATCAAAACGGCAGGGTGCATTCTTCCATCCCTTATCGTTGAGAAAAAACAGCGCGGTCTTATGGTATTTCGCCTGTTTTTTTAAATTGACAGCTTCGGCGGGTGTACCAAAACTTGTGGACCTTCTGGTCTTGACTTCGGCGAATATAAGTTGGCCTTCCCTGGATGCTATGATATCGATCTCGCCAATGGGACATCGGTAATTCCGATAAACGATCCGGTAGCCATGGTCCATCAGATACCGGCAGCCTTGTTCCTCGCCCCATTTGCCCAATTCCTTACGGTAAGTACCCATGCCATCCTCCTTCATCCTGTCGATCCATTTTATCTGCTATTTCCCTCACAATCTCCTCTACATTCCTTTCCTTACAGTCTATGACAAGATCCGCATATTTTTCATACAAAGGGATGCGCTCTTCATAGACACCAAACAGGCTCTGGTTCCGGTCCATTATCACACCTCTGGTAGTGATATTCGACAAACGATTTTGTATCTCCTCATAAGGCAGTTTTAAATAGACAACAACACCGCAGGACTTCAGGCGCTTCATCGCAGGCTCGCTGTAAACGGCGCTTCCCCCGGTGGCGATCACGGAATTTACGCTTTCCAGCGCCAACAGCACTTCTTCTTCAATCTTTAAAAACCTTCTTGTGCCGTCCTGATTCAGGATTTCCTGCAGCAGCCTTTTTTCCTTCTCCTGGATCATCAGATCCGTATCAACAAACATCCTCCCCATCATTTTGGCCAGGATTACACCGACTGTACTCTTCCCGGCACCAGGCATACCAATCAGCACAATATTCATACACAGCTTGTCTCCTAATCTTAGTCCGTACAACAAACATTATAGGGGAAAAAGCAGGATAAATCAACAAATACCGTGTTATATGACGGATTTTATACTATACAAATCGATAAATATATAGTATAATGACAGAAAAGCAAATGATTTTTAATATTCCTGTCATATTTGCTTAAAATCCAGGGTGCGGGGTGATTTAAGTGAAAAAGTTCGTTGTTCCATTACTGGCAGCCATTCTTGCATTGACCATGACAGCATCGGCTTTTGCTTCCGGATTATCGGATAAGAAGAATGAGCTGAATAATGTACATAAGAATATTACAAATACCAAAGAGGATCTGAACCAGATAAAGGGTCAGCAAAGCAATGTACGCAGTCAGCTGACGCAAATCGATCAGAATCTGAAAGCAAAGCAGAATGAACTGGCGGCAGTGGAGAACCAACTGACCCGGACACAGGGCGATTTAGCTGCCACCAAGCAGGATCTGGCCGCCACAGAGGAACAGCTGGCACAGACCCAGGCAAAGCTGGACAAGCTGAAAACCGAACTGGACCAGGCCATCAAAAAGGCCCAGGAGCAGGAGGACCTCAATGCAGATCGGCTGAGAGCCATGTATATGAACAGCAACGCTTCCTATCTGGAGCTGCTTTTCGAAGCAAAAAGTCTCAACGACCTGATCAACCGGGCGGATATGGTTACCCAGATGATCGCATATGATCAGAAGGTGTTTGATGGATTGATCCAGTACCGCGATGAAGTCGAAGAGAAAAAGAACGCCTGTGAAGAGCAGGAAGCGCAAATCCAGCAATGCAAAAGCGAAATAGAGAACAAAAAAGCATCCCTGGAGCAGAAGGAAAAAGAAATCCAGGATGCGAAGGCGAAGATCGCACAGCAGAAGCAGGAAATCGAATCGGCACAGAACGAAAAGGAAAAATTGATGTCCCAGCTCAGCGAAGAGGAAGCCAAGACCCGCAAAGAACTGGATGCCCTGGAAAAGCAGTCCAAGGACCTGGAGAAAAAGATCAAGGAGCTGACCCAGGCTGCCAACAGCCGCGGCGGCAGCCGATACGGCGGAGGTATCATGGCATGGCCGGTACCCGGCTTCAGCAGAATCAGTTCCCCCTATGGCTGGCGCTATCATCCCATCGCTCATGAAAATCGTTTCCATACCGGAATCGATATAGCCGGCACCGGGATTTATGGAAGCCCCGCGGTTGCCGCGGCAGACGGTACGGTGATCATGGCCCAGCGCTACGGCGGATACGGAAATGCGGTCATCATCGATCACGGCGGCGGGATCGTCACCCTGTACGGCCATGGATCTTCCATAAAGGTTTCCGTAGGGCAAAAGGTGAAAAGAGGCGACACCGTACTCCTTGTCGGCAGTACCGGGGTTTCCACCGGACCTCATCTGCACTTCGAAGTCAGAAAGAACGGAGCGCACGTCAATCCGCTGCCCTATTTGAAATAACGTTCAAAAATAATACGTAAGATGATATTTATCTGCGTATCAGGGAAAAGACATATGGCATGAAAACAGAGCTTGTCCGAACGGCAAGCTCTGTTTTTGATGATCGAGATAATAATAGAATCAGGCCCATATCAGCCAGACCAGTATATAGCCGGTTATTACCGCCGCTAGGGTAAACGGAATGCTGATTTTCATGAAATCCCATGCGGCAACTTCATACCCATCCTTTCGCAGAATACCGATACCGGCTATGTTTGCGGATGCACCGATGGGTGTTAAATTTCCACCCAAGGTCGCACCGGAAAGCAAACCGAAGTACAGGATTGTCGGATCGATCCCCATACTGGCCGCAATGGCACCTGTTACCGGCAGCATGGTCGCAACATATGGTATATTGTCAATAAATGCAGAAAACAGCACAGATGCCCAAACGATGAGGGTATAGATAATAAACAGATTGCCGCCGCTGGCTTTGACAAAGATCTGGCTGATATCCTTTACCACGCCTGCTTCCGTAATTCCTCCGATGACGACAAAAAGCCCCGCCAACAAAAGGATGGTGAAATAGTCGATTTCCTTCAGCGCATTGGTTACCACCTTAAAGTCCTTCCTGAGAAACAGACTTCGGATCATGCCTATCACAAACAAGGCCATGCAAATAATGCCGTTTATCGTGGCGGGCTTCGTCATGCGAAGAGAACCCAGCGTAAACTCATTCGGCACAAAGGAAGCCAAAATCAGCAATACAATCATACTTATCAAAAGAATACTCGGAAAATAATCTTTTACTTCTGTCCTTTCCATGGTACTGATCGGTTGTTTTTCCTTTCTGAACAGCCATAGGAGCACAAAGGTGGAAACAATTGCTCCGGCCTGGACAACCCAGAACATTCCGGGCTTGCCCTGGTAGAAAAAAAAGTCCAGAAAATCAAGATTTGCATGTCCGCCAAGTAGAATGGATGTGGTATCCCCCACCAGAGTAGCAGCGCCCTGAAGGTTTGAGGAAATGGCGATGGAAATGATGCTGGATACCGGAGATATTTTCAGCTTTTTGGATATATTCAGTGCAACGGGTGCTACCATCAGTACGGTTGCAACATTGTCCACAAAAGCGGAAATGATGCCTGCAAATAATGCCAGGGATATGATTGCCCATTTCACATTGGGAGTTTTTTCAATAATCAGGTCGGCAAGCAAGGAGGGCATCTTCGATTCGATGAACAAGGAAACAACTCCCATGGTTCCTGCAATCATCATGATGACATTCCAGTCAACGGTAGCAGCTACTTTTTCTGCCGGCAAGATACCGAGGGCGACAAAAACAGCGGCGGATGCCAGTGCAATATAAGCCCGGGCCTTAGGAAATAGTAGCAAAGATATGTAGGTCAGCAGGAATAAAACAATTGCTGTGGTTTTTATAGAATCCATTGAAACATCCCCTTCTCTGCATTTCACATAAGTATATTATATTACGTAATAAATGCTTTACAGTGTCTCCGCAACCTCGAGCCAATGCCGGCTGATCATTGCATGGCCTTCCGGAGTCGGATGTACCCCGTCGGCTGCCCAGAATTGGGGCGACTTTCTGGCAGATGCGGCAGCAAAAATCCCGTCAAGAGGGACCAGCGCTGCGTCAAATTCTCTGGCAAGCTCCCGGACGGCATGAATCTTTGGATCCAGATCCTCTCTCCATGCGGTTTTCTGTTCTTCCGTTACCGACAGTAAAAACGGCTCCAACAAAATGATATCGGCATCCAGATTCTTCCTTAACTCCGTCAGGATCCTGCGATAGTTTTCCCGATAGGCATCCACGGAAGTGGGATCATTCCGGTCAAACCTTCTCCAGGTATCGTTTATGCCGATCAGTATGGATACGACATCCGGCTTCAGATCCAGGCAATCTTTCTTCCAGCGATTCACCAGGTCAATGGATCGGTTGCCGCTGATGCCTTTGTTGATAAATCGGACGCTCCTTTCCGGATGCAGCGTGCCGAACCAGGCCGCCGTCATATTGGGGTAGCCGGATCCAAGGTAGTGGTCATCTTCCCGGCTTCTTCCGCAATCCGTAACGCTGTCTCCCTGAAACAAAACCAATGCATTTTTCTTGATCATATTCTGCCTCCAAATTGAAATGTTTTCTTGATAACATGGAACATTATACTACCATAACCGGGATTTCTCAATCCTCCGGCGCATCGTCCTGCGGCGCGTCGTCCTCATCATAGAAATCCAGGTAGGAATAACGGACCCCGTTCTTCTGCCAGCCCAGTATGGAATCGAGATTGACATTCTGCGCCGACCTGAATATCGCGTTGTCAATCTCACTATTGGTCTTTTTCAGCTCTCGGATCAGCTCCTTCATTTCCCTCCTTTTGCTGGAAGTCTTTTTCGCCGCAACCACACAGCCGCAGTTCATGGCGGAGATCCCGCTATTGACGGTAAACTTCTTGATGTCTTCCTCATGGATATAGCACATGGGCCGGATCAATTCCATATTTTCAAAGTGTTTGGACTTCAGTTTCGGACGCATCGTCTTGAACGTGCCGGCATAGAACATGCTCATCAGCGTTGTTTCAATGACATCGTCCAAATGATGTGCCAGTGCCAGCTTGTTGCAACCCAATTCCTGAGCCCTGGTATACAGCGCACCCCTTCGCATTCTTGCACACATATAGCACGGATAGTCCTTCGCAATATGGTCAACAATTCGGAAGATATCCGATTCGAACAGCTTCACCGGGATATTTAGGTACTCGCAATTGTCCAGGAGCAATTGCCGGTTCGTCTCATGAAAGCCGGGGTCCATTGCAATAAACTCCAGTTCAAAATTGCAAACGCCGTGCTTCTGCATTTCCTGAAACAGCTTTGCCATCAGAAGACTGTCCTTGCCCCCGGAAACAGCGACCGCGATTCGGTCCCCTTCCTCCACCAGTTTAAAGTCCCGTACCGCCTTGTTGAATTTCGCCCAGAGAAACCTCCGGTATGTCTTGATCATACTGCGTTCGATCTCCTTCAGGGGTTTCCTTTCCGAAAGAGGAATCAACAGTTCACAGCCGCTTCCGGCCAATTTATCCATTTCCTATCACCTCAGATTTTCCTTTTCATAACGATACTGCGCCAGCAGCAAATCCACCATCCTGCCATAACTGCTCTCTCCATCCTTCTGATTGTTAGCTTTCAGATAGGCGTCGTTGGACTTGGAGAATGCCTTCCGGACCGAACCGTCATATTTGGCTTGATACTTTGCATTCTCAGACAGATCCCTTTTGACGCCTTCCTCCAGCCTGGCATAGATGTCCCGATATGCCTCCTTGTCCTGCCCGTAAACCGCATTCATGGTATAGTTCAATGCAAACAGGGCGCCGGCATATTGGAAATCGACATCCGGGTGGAGACTGCAGGTCAGATAGGCGATATAATTAGCCTCGTCCTCTCTGGCAAAGCCCAACTGGTGGGCTATTTCATGCATCATGGTGGACAGCAGCATAGGCGTCGGGATCTCCATATTGACATTGGATTCCACGGTAAACGGGCAGTAGATGCCCCAAATGTTCGTATATGCGATGGCCGGGGAGAATAGCAGCGGCTTCGGCCGGCTGGTTGCCCCCTTCAGCTCCGGAACATACCGGGCGGCGGCCTCATATCCTTCCCGATATCGGGAAAACCCTCCCTTTGCACCGCCGAAGGGCACCATGACTCCCGTCGGGCTCTTCGAAACGTCTTTTCGCAAACGGTTTGCATCCTCCCGGAGCGCTTCCGCCAGCTGGGTCAGTTCCTCCGTAGACGACGGCCGGATCTCCAGACCCGTAATTTCAGAAAAACTCAGCCTGTTATAGTTTAGGCCCCACATAGCAAGAAAGGAAAAATAAATCAGACTGATAACGAACAACGCGTTGAAAAAGAAATTCCGTAGCAGAATCCATCGGTCTCTCCGACTTCGGATCATTCGTTTTATCAGGACTGCCAATCTCCAAAGGATAACCAGAAGGAGAACTGGCAAGAGCAGTTCTGCAACGGAAAATGGGATCCATCCCAGGATCCTGCTTACCAGCCACGATATGCCCTTATACAATCCACCAGAATAATATTGTTCGGTCAGCCGGCTGTTCCTCATCGACAGGGTATTCATCAGCCAACCAAGGGGAAGCAGTAAAATAAACAGATATCTTTTGGAGAGCTTTCGATTCATGAAGATCATCCTAACCGTAAATAAAATCAACTATTATTATAGCATATCCGATCGGATTCGTGTTTGTTTGCGTCTGAAAAAATAAAAACCCGGGTTTAAAACCCAGGCTTTGTTTTTTGCCTAATTTACAATTACAAAATTCTCCGTGCTCCCTTATACCGTCTGGCATAGCTGCCGGAATTGAGATTACTGATGGTTACACAGTATTCAGAACCGGAAGAGGCATGGATAAAATTACCGCCTCCTATATAAATGCCCACATGGCCGATCGCTCCGCCGGAATTGGGGCTGGTAAACAATACAATATCTCCTGCGGCAAGATTTGCTTTGGAAACCGCCCTGCCGGCACCGCCCTGACTGCCGGAGCTTCTGGGAATGCTGTAACCGAAATGCCTGTATACAAACGAGGTAAATCCGGAACAGTCAAACGAATTGGGGCCTCCCGCCCCATAGGAATAAGGTTTACCCAAGTACTGCCTGGCAAAGCTGACCACCTCGGAGCCCCGTGCGGACCCGCGATCTGCCACCTGTACTGGATTGCTGGCAACGGAAGCAGAAGCCGTCTTTACCGGAGCAGATACTGCAGCAGGCTTTTTTTTGGTTCCTTCGGCAATGATCTTATTCACCGGCTTCTCTACAACGGTCTCTCCTACGACCTCCCGGCCTACCTCTCTGCCATTCTCCCTGGTCACATATGCCTGGATCTCCTTTTTGCCGTTCTTTCCTTCCTGCACGGTCTTGGTTTTGCCTTTAAGAAGGGTATTATCCTCTTTGCTCTCCGTGGTAAACGGGATCTCCTCCTGATAGCTGATTTTCTCTTTTGTAATGACGGAAACAAGAGCCTTTTCCGCCGACAGGGCTATGGTATCGCCGGGCTTGATATGCTCGGCATCCAGTCCCGGATTCAGCGCCAGGATATCATTGACATGGATTTTGTTGGCAGAAGCAATCGTCCACAGGGAATCTCCGTCTGCAATCGTATATTTCATCTCATTTGCCTTGCTTTGACGGAGCAGATCCACCGCTTCGTTCTCATCCGCCAGCATATCATAAGCGATCTTCTCCTGATCGAACCGGACATCCTCCGCAAACTTCACTTCTTCCAACTGGCTGGTTCCCGTGGATTTTACCTGCTGCACATAAGGTTCCTGAATGGCTTTCGCAATTCGGTCGGCCTCTTCCTTGGAACGGACATGGCATAAAGTATTTCCATTTATCTTGATGGCGTAAGCTTCTGTTTCGATGTCCACCGCCTTTTCTATGGCTGCTGCAATCTTCGGCTCATCGGTAACGACGGCTGTCATCGCATCGACTTCCTTAAAATAGACATCGGAAAGAATATCTACATCCTCCGGGTATTTTTCCTTAAGAGTATCCATTACCTTGTCATAGTAGTTTAAGCCCTTGGCAGCATGTTTCATAACTCCAACCGGCTCATCATTGACGTACATTTCGTATATCGCAGCAATTTCCTGCCGCTTGGTCAAGTGATCGGCAGACGTAAAAGATGTCAAAGACCCTGCTGTGAATACACATAATGTGATAGGAATCAAAATTTTGATATGCTTCATGTGGAACCCCCTCAACAGTAAGTCTCTATTACATCTATATTTCGAATACTTTACAATTCTATTACAATATTAAGTATATTCGACACAGATATAATAATTCCTGCTAAAAGTTAATTTTTATTTTGGATTTTTTAATTTCTCTGTTTTCCTGTCCAATTTTTCCATAAAAAGCAAAACCGAAAAACAAAAATCAACAAAAATAAGGACAAAAACAAACAAAGACAAATAAGTAAAAAAAGTAAAAAAACAAAAATAAGTATGGTAATTTTTCTGCCGTTAAGTTATAATAGGAATGCCTGCGTTATATTTATTGATTAAAGCTTCCTATTCATCAATTGCCTATCGCCTATTGATATGGATCCTAATCAACGAGATTTTAAGGTAGGTAATTTATATTAGGAGGTATTTTTTATGTACCAGGACAAAACATTGACTTGCCGTGACTGCGGTGCTGAATTCACCTTTACCGCTTCGGAGCAGGAATTCTATGCAGAAAAGGGGTTCACGAACGAGCCGAGCAGATGCCCTCAGTGCCGTGCAGCTAGGAAAGCCAGCGGAGGACGTGGCGGGCGAGGATCCGAGAGGCAGATGTATGATGCCGTATGCGCATC
>ENA-UOOK01004101-UOOK01004101.1-fermentation-metagenome-genome-assembly--contig:-NODE-4101-length-15932-cov-11.144549_pt1 | contig 15932 bp, 10 predicted proteins | sample MGYA00245777_ERZ724023 | MGnify/ENA primary metagenome ERZ724023 (study PRJEB28704, sample SAMN03018312) | fermentation metagenome | biome: anthropogenic terrestrial biome; feature: soil...
TAAACTTTATAATTTTTATTGTATAAAGTTATAGTTTGCACCTCCTTATATAATAATAGGCTCTCAAAAAAACTTAGAGTTTGTAACTTATCACCAATGAAAAGAATCTTTGTATTCATATAGATTAATTTTTATAAATAATGTCAATATTAAATATTGATAAAATTTATATTGATTATAAATCATATGACTAAATTTGTCAATGGTTATTGATATTATTTATATATAAATATATCGGGAGGTTATTATGAAACGTTTAAAGGAATTACGAGAAGAAAAAAATATAACTCAAGTACGCATGGGAATTGAACTAGGTGTGTCCCAAGAAACCATTAGTGGGTATGAAATTGGAAAAGCTATGCCTCCTGCAGATATGCTTGTAAAACTTGCAGATATTTTAGATACATCCGTTGATTATATACTCGGTAGAACCGATAACAGATATTTTAATAAGTTAAACAAGTCTGATTTAAGTGAACAAGAACTCGAATTATTATTGAATTTTCGTAAATTACCCCAAAACAAAAAAGAACGTTTAATAGGATTCTTAATTGGAATAAAAGAATAGACACATCATTCCTTTATTCGTCTTAATAATTTCACCAAAAATATAGCTGTCTGAAAAAACGAATTTAACCCTTAAACCTCAAATAACAAGAATATGCTTAGAAACTTGCTTCCCTTTGGAAGTAAATTTCTAAGCATTCTTTATTTCCCAATTTATATATTATTTTTATTAGTTATCTATTACCTCTTACTTCTTACCTATCTTTTTTGTTTTCAACTCTTAGTTCTTAGTTCTTCACTATTTTAAAACCGGAGATCCTTCGATAGTTAGGTTAATCCTGCCCAGCTCACCCTTAGACTACAAAGGGTACACGGTAAGGATGACAACAGCAGTGATTATCCTGCAGCTGGATTGTGGATCTACAGCAAGCTGTCATCCCGACCAAAGTGGAGGGATCTCCTCTTTTCAATTATAAATTATTAGCTATTCGTTATAGGTAAATCAGCTCATCTATATATGTTGAATAAATAATTAAATCCTTAACATATGCTTTTTCCTCTTTTAAAATCTCCTCAAATAATATCTTATATCCTTTTAGTTGCGGAGTATAAAGCCTCTTAAGAGTTTTTATCACGTTGCCTCTTCCTATTGTATTGGTCTTATAATCCACAATAGTCCAAGTATTATCCGGGTTCTTTATCACCAAATCCATCGTTCCGTTTATGAGGAATTCTTTACTGCTATCATTTGAGCTTAGCCCTGAGATCATCTCATAGATTTCCATATTCTCTTTATTAATAGCTATAGTAAATGGCATTTCAGTATAGACTTCTTTCGCATTTAACAAAAGTTCTCTTACTTCTTGATTGTTTACAAAATTTGATAGCACTTCTTCAACGAAGTCCTGCAGTGCTTCCTTCAATATAGTCTGCGCCTCTTTGTTGCCTTTGGTAAGCTTTACTTCCAGCAATATACTGGCCATTGGACTTAATGGGTGATATATTTGAGATACATTAGCCGAATTTATTTGGATTTTTTCTACTATCTCACTTAAGGCTCGGCTTGTAGAGTATTTTACATCCTCATCTTTAAATTTTTCAAGATTATTGCTTTTTTTCATCAGTATTTCGATTGCTCTATGGACTATAGTCCCATATAATGGTCCCTTTGGATTTTTGTAAATATCTTTTTTATATTTCTCTTTATTATAATATTTTAATCTTGGTCCTCTTTTGACTAAAATGTAGCTTTGTTTTTCTTTATTATATTCCAATTTAAATTTAGAAGGAATTAATTTTACATAGCCGGGATTGGATATTTCTTTTTGTATTCGTAAATCTTTGGTTAGAGCTAATTCCCTTTGTTTCTCATAGGATAATTCCTCCGTTGTATCGTCTTTTATATTATCTTCTAATTCGTTATCTATATAATTATCGATTTGCGAGGATAAAGGATATAAAAAATTTGCTTCCTCTTCAGTATTTGCCACAATCAAAACCGACTTTGTACGAGTGGCCGCTACATACAATAATCTGTCTATTTCCGCTGAAATAAAATTCATTTCTGTATTCCTGTTTTCTTCTTCATTTGGACCCATTGTTTTAAAATTATTATCAGGATAATTTATATATCCTATATTTTCACCATTTTCATTTTTAAAAACAAAATGACATGGCGAACTAAGAGCTGTAGAACGGCGTTTAAAACCTCCTGCCAATATTACAATATCAGCCTCCAGCCCTTTTGCCTTATGAATATTCATTATCCTTACAGCATTTTTTGATTCATATTCATTTAAAGGCAACTCATTGCTTACCTTCTTTGACATCAAATTTTTAAGTTCTTCTTTTAAATCATAGAAACTTTTTATTTCCTTAGATTTAATGATTTCAATTGCTTGCCTAATGGCAGAATTTGCATCCTTTAACTCTAGGTCCCCATATTCTCTATAAATATCAAAAATGCCTACCCTATCTTCGACAATCCTTTCTAAAAACCCAACAGGGCTAAGAAACCTAGTCATAGATATCATTTCACTCATGGATTCAAAGGCCTTTTTTATGCTGGGATGTACTATTTTTTCTTGTTTTTTTCTATTGAAAATATAAGCAGCCAAATTTTTATCTTCTTCCATAAACAAATCTATGGTTTCTAAATCTATATAAAATGAATTTCTTAAAGCCGATACCAATTTAACATTGTTTTTATAATCAGTTAAAGCATCTACAAGTATATACAAATTCATGACTTCTCTTGTATTTCCCAATATCTTTTCACCGGAAAGCAAGGCTTGTATATCCATCTTTTTCAATGCTTTAAGATATACACCTGTTTCTTCATTGGTTTTTGTTAGAATCATAATATCACTTGCTTTAATCCTTCTAAGCTGGTTATAATAATCCCTTTCATTGGAATCTATTGTATCTGTACTCACCTTTTCAGCAATATAATAATTATCGATTAAATCCTTAACCATATTTGCAACATAATATTCGTCATTTCTGTCAGGATAATCATACAAATATACCCCCAAAAGCTGCTTGTCCGATTCCTCTGTTTTATCATCCCATAGGCTTAATATCTTTTTGAATCCGGCTTGATAAGAGTTTGACTCCTCCCCAAATCCGAAGAAACCCCCTTCTTTTTTCTTGAAGGTATTTTGAACCCAATCACAAATGCAGTCTGAAGATCTGAAATTTATATCTAAATATACCACTTCTCCTGTTCTCTCAATCATGCTTTTAACTTGGTTGTAGGTAGTTATATCCGCCCTTCTAAATCTATAAATGGATTGTTTAGGGTCCCCTACCACAAATAATGAGCCCGGCAGAGGAGTCAAGTCCTGCCAACCCCTTATACCGTCATAGAAGCCGCTGTGAGTTAGATATAAAAGCAATTCCGCCTGCATTGGATCAGTATCCTGAAATTCATCTACATAAAAATATTTATATTTATCTTTGAAATGCTCCCTCGCCTCATCCGATTCCTTAATCAATTTTGACGCCTTATATAACAAATCATTGAAGGTAAGTTTACCTTTATAATACGCCCTCTTATAGTCAACGACCATATTGACAAATTCAGTGCAGGTATTGTATTTTATCCTTTGAATCTTCAGATTAAGATCGTATAAATCATATATTAAAACTCTAAATCTTTCAGGCTCATCAATTTCAGTTCCCTTTTTAATAAGTCCATTGTAAAGCTTATCAATATCAAAAACAAAATCCTTACCATTAAATGTATTATAGAATTTATTTAAATAGTCCTTTAGTTCTCCATCATCTTCTAATATGGAATTTACAAGCTTGGCAATTGATTTTTGCTTGCCTAAATTCTTATATTTCAAATCTTTATACTCTTCTTTTATCCTCTCAAAGTCTTTAAATATTTCCTTATAATCAATTGGTTCATACCCTGCAAATTTTATGTCAGGATTATTTAAAGCCAATAATACGCTGGAATTTAATTTTAAATAATTAATCCCAAAATACTCAAGAATATCAGCCAATTCTTTGTAGTCCCTTTGTTTATCCCTTAAGAAGTTGTACCAAATATTTGTGTGAAATTCCCCATCGTCCTCTATAATCTCATATCCGGGCGTTAGATCGGCATCAAAAGGCAATTCGCTTAACATAAGCTGACAGAATGAATGAATAGTCCCAGTAAATATCTTGTCCACAGATTTTAGCCTGTCGATTCTGCTTAAATCTTTCTCAGTCAAAAGACATTTTAACGCCTCTTTCTGAATTCTCTCAGACAATTCTGTTGAAGCTTTTTTGGTAAAGGTTATTGCAACTATATTGGACGGATCAATATCCTCATTTAATATCTGATTTATTATCCTTTGAACTATTAAGGTAGTCTTTCCCGCTCCGGCACCGGCTTCAAGCAGATAGTTTTTATCATAGGTATTTATAATCTCATCCCGCTTTGACATCTCATCCATTATCAATCGGTTCATCCAATCTTCACCTCCTCATGGTTTTCGTCCGTATCTACCATACATATAGGGCTATAGTCGCAATACATACACGTATCCCTGTCATCCGGATCATAGACTGCATTCTTTTGTTCAGCTAACACATCTATGTTCAATAAATCGGATATCCTGTTTTCAATGACTTTAATAAAATCACCATCGAATCTTATATCAATTGAACTGTCCTCAAAGATATAAGAAAATGAACTTATCTTATAGTCCCTATAAATAGGATGGATTTCAATAATCCTCTCTAAAACTTTTTTATAGATATAATATTGCATCTTTCTGGTTTTAGAATAATCAAATTCATCAATTTCCTTTGTCTTTCCATTTTCATCTATTATTTGTTTCTTGGTCTTAAGTCTCAACAGCTTTTCAAAATTACTTTTATTTCCTGTTTTATAGTCGATTATTCTCAATTCCTTAGTATTCCTATTTAAATCAACTCTGTCAATTGCACCTATAACCGGTAATTCCAAATCCAGAATATTTATTTTTACACAAGGAAGTATTCCAAAAGTTTTATTGTCCTTATCCATACCGAAGGAAAGCTCATTTACCAATACTTCCCACTCGTCATCTATATGAGAGGTCTCTATCATACCATTACAGATTTCAAGCAATTTGACCTTCTCCTTTAAATATACATCATCCAGAATGCTGGCCTTATTTTCCCTTGCCCTAGTACATGCATCTTCCAGAATTTCATTTAAAACCTTATCCGTTCTATCTCCTCTTTCCAAATTAAAATACCTATTCAATATTTCATGTACCAAACTGCCTCTTTCAAGGGGATCCAACCAATATTCTATCAATGTCTCCTTTGGTTCGATAGCTTTGATTCCCATTTTATACGCAAAGTAGGCTTTTCTTACACATCCGGAAATGGTCTCCAAAGCAGAACCGGATTTAACTAAATCCCTGCCTAAAATAGTATATTTTTCTTCATATATTGGCTTCTCTCTATTCGTTTTATAAGTTTCCATTAACTCAGTATAAACTTGAGATGGGGATTTGCCCTTTACCTCAACAGTATCAAAATTTGAATACCCTATGGAGATGCTCTCAAAATCTGCCGTCAACAATTCCTTAATCTTGTACTTTTTGCTATTATAATTCTCCCTTGCATATTTTAAATTACCGGATAATCTTTTTTTGAACATGTCCAACAAAATTGGAGATTCGATTACCTTGTTGGATATGCTATCGCTATCCATCTCAATTAAATAAAGGTGCTTCCTTCCGGTATACCCTGCATTTCTAAAGTTAGTAGCAAAAACCATTCCAGGTTGAGGCTGTGACCTCAAAATTCTATTTTTGAGAATATAGGATGAAATCATATCCATATATTCATTCACATTTACTTCCATTTTGATATTGCTGATTTGATTCAAGGTCTCTAAAACTACATTTTTTGCCGCACCATCATATTTGTTGATATTTTTAACGTATTTTTCAATTATATTGGATAATTTAAATATATATTTACTAAAGTCAAAACTGTTCTCATTTGGTATCGCATCAAATATATCGCCAAAGAACTCTTGTAGATAGATTAATTCCATTTTTCTATATTCGCTATAGTTATTGAACTCCAAAGGGAAAACCCCATCTAAATACAATTTCCTAAAGTAATTGTCTCTGTCATATACAATTTTTAAAGACATCAATTCATCATATAAATCCGAAGCTGGAAAATTTGTCTTGATATCTCCATTTACAAAGATTGGTCTTAATTCAGTCACGCTGTAGTATCTATTCACCCAATTGAATATCGTACTGATAAATCTATATACGCTGCTATTATCAATCCCAAGTCCGTCTCCGAATGTAATCGGCAGATTGTTTTTTTCAAATTCAATATTTATTAGATCAGCATAATTGTTGTTAGTATAAGCAATGACAATTTCATCAGCCGGGATTAATTTTTGCTTCATATCTTCAATAATATAACCTATCTCTTCCTTAGTGCCATATTTGTTATAAAAGCAGAAATTCTTGTTCTTTAAAATACCTTCATCAACAAAATCCTTGAAATAATAATTCCTCGGATGCCCTTCCAAGGTCTTTACGGGCATATCAATTTTTACAAAATTGTTATCCGTCAATTTCTCAAACAACGATTCCTCTGCATAATTTAATTCAATATTCGAAGCTACAACTATTTGATTGTTTTTATAAGTATTTAAGTCCTCAAGAAGAGAAGCTTTTATAATTACATCACAATGATCCATTGCATTTAAATCTTTAAGTTCCTCGCCATATGCTTTGTAAATCATATCCAGATTTTTAATCTTGGGGAACTCCTCTATGCCGGCATATTTCAACTCCATTATCGCTTTATAGACTTCTTCCGCAGTTGTGGAATCAATCAAACTTTGTTTAAAGAAAAATTCATCCTCTTCTTTAGATAATTTTTTAAGTATTCCTATCATTAAATTGCTTCCGATGATACTATCAACTATCATAATCCTGTTTTTTTCTATGTATTCCTCGCAAATTTCAAAGGCTAATCCCTTCAATGTAGCTATCTTAAGATTGATAGCCGGATTGCCATCCCTAGCCATTTTATTTACTATTTGCATTCCAATTGATTTGGTAGGAACAATAAAGATTTTCTCGCAAGTTAAATTTATTTTACAGAATTCATTCAATTTCATAAAATTCCCCCTATTACCTATTACCTTTTGTCTGCCTTTTCAAAACCAGAGATCCTTCGTTTCACTCAAGGATGACGTAAGCAGTGATTATCCTTAGTTCTTAGTTCTTGCTATCTTTTCATTGTGAATTGTGAACTGTGAATTGTGAATTGAATTAAGTTGTGAATTATCCTTATATCCCATTATATCTTTCATTTCACATAAAAGGTTAATAAATTGATAAAATTTAAACTTTTTGTAACTATTATTCTAATCTATCTAATGATAAAATGGTAATACAGTATATGGCAGGAGGTGGGGATTTCATTGGATGATCTTATAGTTCTTAAAAACTTAAGAAAAATATATAAAATGGGAGACGAAAAAATTGTAGCATTAGATGATATAAATCTAAATATAGGTAAGGAAGAATTTTTATGTTTGCTTGGCACCTCAGGATCCGGTAAAAGTACGCTCTTAAATATGATGGCAGGTCTTGAAAAGCCGACTAGGGGTGAAATTATAGTCAACAAACTCCATTTGGAGAGAATGAATGAAAAGGATTTAACAAATTACAGGCAGCGGTATATAGGTTTTGTATTTCAGTCTTACAACCTTATTTCTACACTATCAGCATTGGAAAATGTAAGCTTAGGACTTATCTTTAAAGGAATACCAAAATCTAAAAGAGAAAAAATGGCTAAAACTATGCTTATTAATGTAGGCTTGGGAAACAGACTTCATCATAAGCCCTCGGAGATGAGCGGTGGGCAACAGCAAAGGGTTAGTATTGCAAGAGCCTTTGTCGGAGATCCCAGTATAGTTTTTGCTGATGAGCCAACGGGTAATCTTGATACAAAAACTACCTTTGAAATAATGAACTTGATTACATCAATGGCAAAAGAATCAAACCAAACATTGATTATTGTAACTCATGATACGGAGATCTCAGTATATGCAAACAGAATTGTATACATGAGGGATGGTAACATAGAAAAGATTGTCGCAAATGAAAAAGCAGAGGGGGAAGTTGTTTAGATGAAACGGATTTTATGTTTTATATTGATGGCATTACTAATAATAGGTGTAATTCCAATAGTAGGGTTCGCTGATTATGGCTCATTGTTTATTTCAAGCTCAAATACGATTACAGCGAAATCAGGTGAAACTGTTAGAGTTCCTGTGGAAATAGAAAATATAAGCAATGAAGCAATAAATGACATTGTAGTAAAAGCTAGTATAGAAAATCCTGATTCTATATATTTAGTAGGTTCTACCTTTAAAAATATAAATTATATAGACGGTAAGGACAGTAAAAAAGTGCATTTCGAGGTTGAAGTTGACCCTAGCGCAAAAAAAGGCAGCTATAAAATAGATATAAGTGTATCAAGCTATGATGGTGACACTACGGCAGATTCCATATACATACGTGTAGATAGTAAGCCAGCCAAGCTAAACATTTCAAGATTAGATATCCTCCCAAATAGTACAATAGGCATCGGCGAAGAATTCAATTTAGGAATCGAATTGGAAAATCTGGGAGATATCATCGCAGAAGATATAAGAGTATCCCTTGACGGATTGTCAGAAGAGGGAATTTCCCTTGCCCAAGGTTCAGGAATACAAAATATCCAATCCATTCCGGCGGGACTTAAAAATTTTGCTGTATTCCAATTGAAAACGTCAAAGAAAATAACCCCCGGAAGTCATCAGCTTAAGTTGAAACTGAAATATAACGAGACAGACGAGGATTCACTGGATGTCTTTGTAAGCGTATCAGCAAATAAGGATAAAGCAGCAAATCTCATATTTGAAAATTTACTCTATCCCTCAGATACTGTAGGACAAAATCAAGAAGTTGTAGTATCCTTTGATTTGACAAATCTGGGACAATCAGAAGCTAAAAATATAGTAATAAAGGCAGAAAGTAAGGACATGGAAGGATTAGTTCCTAAATCAGTAAGTCAATTGAGGATTGATTCCGTAGCTCCCGAAGCTACAGAAAATGTGGAATTTAGATTTTTAACTACAAAAAATGCAGCCACTAAAAATTATCCGGTGGAAATAAACGTAGAATATGAAGATGATATAATTGCAGATGGAGAAAAATATACCTTAAATCAATTTGTCGGTTTCTTTACATCAGGTGAAGAAGAAAATCAATCTAAGCCAAAGCTTATTATAGATAAATACAATTTCGAGCCTAGCTTGGTTAAAGCCGGAGAAAACTTTACTATGAATTTATCATTTTTTAATACTAATAGCGGCAAAGCAGTTAAGAATATAAAAATATTTTTGACATCAAATGAAAAAACGGACACTGATAGCAATTCAGCAGGAGGATCGGTGTTTACTCCGGTGAACAGTTCAAACACCTTTTATATTGAAAGCATTCCACCAAAGGGAAGAGTAGAAAAAAAGATTACCATGTTTACAGTCCCTGATGCACAAGCTAAAACATATACACTTACGGCAAATTTTGAATATGAAGATACCAAAGAGGAGTATACTGCAGAAGAATTGATTGGCGTTCCGGTTATTCAAAGTTCCAAATTGGACATTGGTGAACTAAGTGTCTTCCCGGAATGCTATGTAGGTGAATCCACACCTATATCATTGGAATTTTATAATACCGGAAAGGTAACCCTTTACAATATGATGGTAAAGCTTGAGGGGGACTTCCAAACGGAGAACGGTCAATACTACGTTGGCAATTTTGACAGCGGTGAAAGTGAGTTCTTTGAAGGATATGTAATTCCCAGCGCTCCCGGCGAATTGAACGGAACTGTAATATTTACCTATGAAGACTCCACAGGTCAAGAACAAGAAGTAAAAAAAGAATTCACCCTAAACGTAATGGACGCACCCCCTATGCCTGAGTTTCCTGAAGGCATCCCTCCGGAAGAAGCTAAGCAAGGCGGTATCAAAGGCATCTTAAAATCCAAAGTCTTTTGGGGAATAGTTGTTTTAATAGCAGCAGGCGTAGCAGGCACTTTAGTATATAAAAAGAGAAAGAAAATAAAGGAAATGGAAACAGATGAGTAATATAGACTTAGTACGAATGGGAATTAAAAATCTGTGGAGAAGAAAATTAAGAACTTTTCTTACTGTTCTTGGTGTTATGATAGGTACCAGCTCCATTGTCGTCATGTTGAGTTTAGGGTTTGGACTAAGCGAATCCTTCACGGAACAAATATCTCAATGGGGAAGTTTGACAACTATTAATGTTTATAAAAGATGGCAGGACCCTTCCATGCCAAAACAGAAAGAGTCAAAACTTGATGAAACTGCTGTATTAGCTTTTAAGGCAATACCAAATGTAGAAGCTGTAAGCCCTACTCTGGAAACCTATGGTACAATAAAGACCGGCAGATATGTAGCTAATGTCCCGATAAAAGGCATAGTTCCTGAAGCAATGGAAGCCTTCGGATTTGAAGTTCAGGAGGGGAGGCTGCTCAATGATAATGATGAATTGACAATTTTATTTGGCGGCGGAATGAGCAATAACTTTTACGATCCGAAATCAAGAGTTTGGAGAGAACCAAAGATTGATCTTATGAAAGACAGATTTACCTTCACTTTTGATCAGGATATGGGATATAATTACGGCGGCGGTATGGGCAATGAGAAACCAAATTATAAAGAATATAAGATAAAAGTAGCAGGAGTACTGACAGAAGGAAATTGGGAAACGAACTACGGTGTCTATATGCCTTTACGTGAGGTCCAAAAATTGATGGTGGAAAAGGCAAAAGCCGAAGATCCTAAATCAAGACCTTCAAAAGAAACCGAATATGAACAAATAAATGTTAAAGTAAATGATATGAAAAACGTTCAAGCAGTTCAAGATGCAATAAAGGATTTGGGGCACGAAGCATATAGTTTAAATGACCAGCTTGAATCCATGAAAAAGACAGCCGGTACAATCCAAATGGTATTAGGAGGAATCGGCGCTGTTTCTTTGATTGTAGCAGCAATAGGCATTACAAATACAATGGTAATGAGCATCTACGAGAGAACAAAAGAAATAGGCGTAATGAAAGTAATCGGCGCATCAATAAAGGATATAAAAAGGCTATTTTTGCTTGAATCAACCATGATTGGTATAATCGGAGGAGTATTTGGAGTAGCTCTAAGCTACATACTATCTTTCTTTGTCAATAAATTTAGTGGCGTTTTCGGTGACTTCCTAGGCACAGGAGGAGAAAGTAAGATATCCATCATACCCATATGGCTAATATTTGCAGCCACTGCCTTTTCTGCATTGATAGGTATTTTGTCAGGATATTTCCCTGCAAAACGCGCAATGAATTTGTCCGCTTTAGAAGCAATAAGAACAGAATAAAAAGGAATGCGGTAAATAATTGTTTTATTTACCGCATTCCCACATCACCTATACAAATATATTTTTATTATATAAACGTTACAAATAGTTTTTTAATTATTGTATTTTAAAAAAATATTTATAATGTCTTGTTTAGTTTTTGCATCACATATTTCATTAATCACCGATTGATTACATAAAATATTCATAACGTTTAAAAACATATTTAAATATTTTTTTACGTCAGTAAGTGAGAATGCAACCACTATCTTTACTGGATCATTATCTTTATGTCCAAATTCAATTGGTGTAGCAAGGCGCAATAAAGAAACTCCAATCTCAACAGCCCCATCTGTAGAATTTGCATGTGCAACAGCTACATTAGGTGCAAAAACAATATAAGGACCATTTTCAGTGACAACATCAACCATTGCCTTTAAATATTGCGCTGTTATTTTTTGATTCCATAATAACGGTTCACCTGCTGCAATTATTGCTTCTTTCCAACCGTAAATAGGTTTATCCAGCAATATATATTCCTCACTTAATAAGTCACTGACCTTTAAAATATTATGCCCTCTAGCAGCTCCGTCATTTTCTTCTTTACATGTGTTTTCATCTTCAGAAAATTGGTTTATTAGTATTTTCTGTGTTGTTTTTTCTATCCTAGCGATTTCTCTTTCATCTTCTTCAATTGGTATCTTAGCAATCATTTTATAAATATTATTTATATCCTTCTCAGAAAACATTGGATTTACTTGTATCCACGGCACATTAATATTTTTTAGAGGAATTGTACTGACAATGAAATCAAGCTTTAGATTTTCTATTGCATTGTTTAAGTTATGCGCAGCAACTATTGATAAAATATTTACACGAAAATAATTTTTTATTTTTTCTGCCAAAAAATTCGAAGTGCTAAATCCTGTATCACAAACTACAATGATATTGGGGACTATATTCTTCTGTCTTATTCTTTCTAACGCAGCAACTATGTGCATCAATATATAAGTTAACTCATCATCATCTAATTTAATGTCTAAATTATCCTCTAAAATATAACTGTTTGCTTTTAAAATCTGGTAATCATTAGAATACTGCACTAACAATTCTTCTTTATAAGGATTATACAATTTTTCATGATTATTATATCTGGTATATACGCCAATAATATGTGCACTAAGGAATTGTTGCAATTTATAGTCATTTAAAAGCATAATCCCATATATTAAGGATAATTTATATAAAAAGCTTTTAACAATAATATAAAAATTAATAGAATTTTCTCCTATGATTTCGTTAGAATATGTTAAAGTGTATTTTTTTATTCTGTCAGCTAAAAATGCTACATCACTTTTAGGGGGGTCATTGGTAATATAGATGAGTTTTAAAACATATCTTGAAATTTCAAATACATTTCCCTGAGGATTTAAAGAACTCTCATAGGTATTTTCAATTGATTGTCCCCTGAAATTTTTATTTGCCATTAATGACAAAAGAAAAATAATATCATAAAATTCAATATCCGTCATAAATATATTATAATGTTTTTCCGCTAAAGAAACGGCAACTTCTATTCCATGAAAAAATTTACTTAAATCAAATCTATTTCTAATAAAAACCGTAAATATATTTTCTACAGTAAAGTCATAAATTTCCTTTGGTAATAGTCCAAAATCATATATTAATTTGCATATTAAATCAATCCGTTGGCTTTCGCTAATTCTAAGAAAAAACCCCTTGTTTTTATTATCCTCAAACAAAATTCCATATGAACTAAATTGCTGAGATACAAATGCAAGATCTTTAATAATAGTCCCCCTGTCCACAAATAGTGAAGAACTAAAATCTGAAATAGTTATAGGACCATTTGAAGATAATAGCATTAAAGAAATTATTAAATACCGTTCTTCCACTGACAGCTTATAATCATAAAAGTTACATTTACTAATAAGACTTAAAAGTTGAAATTTTTGTTGAGAATTTCCTTTATATTCAATTTTATTATTAGCACAAAAAATCAATCCTTCTAATTTATTATTTAACAAAAAATCTTCAATCGTTTTCGCATAATTTCTTATAGTGCGTGTACTTACGTGAAAATTGTCCGCAAGTTCATCAATGGAAAATGTTGATTCAGCTTGAGTAAGTAAAAATTTTAATAGTTCATATACTCGTGTATTCATTTCATCCTCCATAAAAAATTAATAATATCCGTTATAATTCTATCCTATAGACATCTCTTACAAAATCATTATCTGAACAAAACTGATCAATTTCTTCTGCTTTTAATTGTTTTAAAAAATATGCTCCTGCTTTTTTTGCAACATTCAGCGATGCAATATTATCATGTGAAATTGAAATATCAATGAACTGCATTCCTTTTATCCTCGCAATATTTATAAGACACATTAGTGTTTTTGTAGCATAACCTTTATTTCTATGTTTTTCCTCAATATAATAGCTGACATTACCCATATATAAAATTACCTTGTCTCCTCCTATAATTAAATAGCAATAACCTACAATCTCCTCACTCTCTAAAGAAACAACATCATAGAAAAATAATTGTTTAATATCTCTTTCTCTTTTAAATATATCAAAATTTATTTTTCTTTCGATTAATTTAATACCATCTTCCATATAATCAATCGCTTTCTTTATTATCACTTTATATACTAATTATTATTTCATAATATCATAAATTTTACAAATTCATCGAATCTTTACACTTTTAAATTTCCTTTCTATTCTCTCCATTTATTTAAGAATTTTTCTTTTAAAACTTCAATTGGAGTGTCCTTAGGTGAATTTAAAAATTCATCATCTTGAAATATATTTGAAATCACAGAGAGCATTTTGAGTTGGTCTTCACTTGATTTAATTGCAATATTAAACACATAATCAACGGCAATTTCTTTCTCGGGATCCTCCATGTTTTTAAACAAAACCGGATTTGTTAACCTTAGCATGCATACCGCAGGCTTTATAACATAACTCCCATCTGTATGTGGAATTGCTACAGGCACTTTGCTGGGCAGTCCAGTAGGAAATACCTTTTCTCTTTCAATACATTTTTCTGCAAAATTTTCTTTTACACAGCCATTTTTATACAATAAACAACTTGTAATTAAAATGGCTTCTTCCCAATCAGATGCTTCTCTTTCGATCACATAGACATTATTTTCCATTTCTTCTCCTCATACATAAATTTAAGTATCTGTTTATGATAAATCCCGTAAATATATTAAACATAATGTTTAATATATTTACGGTTAGGCCTAAGCATTATATAAGTTGAGAAACATAATCAAATATATACTCTCCTGATGCATCAATAGCCCACATATCTTTTATTTTATTTATCAGCTCATGTTTGCTCATATTTGACTTTTTTGCTTCGCTTTCTACCATATCTCTTATTAAGTTCAAACCGGGATCAATATTATAATTATTGTCCTTTAAAATAAGCAAGGGCTTAATGAATCTTTCTTCCCTTTCCAATTTTCTCCACATATCCCTTGCTATATCAGACAGCGCTCTTTTATTTGAAGTTACATTTGGATCCTTGCTTTTATTCCTTTCATTCCTATAAAAGTTATTCCATTTTTCGATTTCTTCTGTGTTCATTCCAAATCCTACTTCTAAACTCTTCTTTACTAAATCAAAATAGGGTCTTAATTCCTTTTGAACTCTATTATCACAAATTGCTTCTCTAAGAGTAGAAATATTGTATTTTAAGCCTAAAAACGCTACTGAATCAGCATATGTGTTTAACAAAAATCTTTTTCTATAAAAACATTGCTTTAGATTATCTACTGATGGTATCAGTTTGATATTCGTATCCTTAAGAACCTCTCTGTCCACTCCTATTTCAAAAAATTTTTCTGTATATACCAACAAATCATCTTCTAACGACGCACTGCAACTTCTATCTACCATAGTATCCGGTACAACTATTTTTTTCATTTGCTCCAGCGTTTTATCGTCAGACACTGTGCTAAATAACAATTTTTTAAAATAGTCTGAAGCATTTTCCAAGTTTTCACAACATAAAACTTTTCTTGTTTCATTATCATCAAATCGCCAAACTTCACTTATAAGTTTTGCGACATGAACTAAGTTCTCCTTACGTACAGAAGTAGTAACTGTTTTAACTTCTTTTAAGACCCTTTTTAATTCATCGATATCATTTATACTTGAAAGTGCTCCTTTAATTTTTATTTTTCGTTCTCTTTTACCTTCCTCCTCATCTGCAATGTAAATTGTATACTCTAATGTTTGTTTTAATTTGTTAATAAGTTTTTCATTAACATCAACAACGATTACATCACAATTGCTATCCGTAAGTATAGGTACTATAAATCCTCTACCCAATGAACCTGCTCCAAAATGAATAATTAACTGTCTTTCCATTTCTTCCTCCTAAGCAAATAAAGTTATTGTGGATAATATATTTGTAAAATGGCTATTTCT
>ENA-UOOK01004103-UOOK01004103.1-fermentation-metagenome-genome-assembly--contig:-NODE-4103-length-15929-cov-6.272584_pt1 | contig 15929 bp, 11 predicted proteins | sample MGYA00245777_ERZ724023 | MGnify/ENA primary metagenome ERZ724023 (study PRJEB28704, sample SAMN03018312) | fermentation metagenome | biome: anthropogenic terrestrial biome; feature: soil; material...
TGCCCCCGTCATAGACCACAATGCTGTAAATGATTTCCTCGATGGCCTGAATGCCCTGGAAATAGGCGGCAATGGTGGCGCATTGCAAATATTTCAGTTCATCACTGCAAGCGCCGAAGTATCGGTCCATGGCCTCAAATTTCCTGCCGTCTCCGGTGTCCAGCAGCCGGATCAGCCGCTCCCGGGAGGCGGCGGCCAGGTCACCGACTCGCTGCGGGTGCCGCTGCGCAACCCCGACTTCGCGCCGTTCCTGCAGAAGGTGCGCGACGCCAAGCCCGATGCGCTGTTCGTGTTCACCGGCGCGGTGGTGATCATCGACAATCTGCGCTCGCAGGCGCGGATCGTCGTCGGCACGCACGCGCTCATTCAGCAGAGCGTGCAGTTTGCAAACCTCGGCGCGGTCGTCGCGGACGAGCAGCCGCGCTACCCGGAGGTGGCCGACCCGTCGATCGATGCGCGCGGCGCGCGCGTAGCCGAGCTTGAGCCGGCGCTGAAGCATGGAAACAGACGCCTGTTTTGTTTCAAATATCACCCATCAGAACATCCTGATTTTTCGTAAAGGATGAATGTTGCTTAGCCAGCGTGAGCGACTACCCAAAAACCCGCTGCAAGTATGACTTGAAATCCCTCTTAAATATGCTATAATGAAATTAGAAAGCGCAAACACATAAAAAAAGACCTCAAATAGATTCTCAAGAGGTGGTGAAGGTTATGATCTTCCAACTATCTAGAGACGAGGTTCTGAAAGTTTGCAATGGATGCAGTAATTATCAAGCGTCAGACGATACTTGCCAATCAGGTAGTGAATCTCCACGGACCTTAAATTTAGTGCGGAAGTGTCCAAAATGGGATGAGCATTATGGTGATAAATGCTTGTATCGTGGCTAGCCCGGGTGGGCGGCAGTATTTTCTTTACAACAATATGGGCCTGTAGCTCAGCTGGGAGAGCGCTGCGTTCGCATCGCAGAGGTCAAGGGTTCGAATCCCTCCAGGTCCACCAACACGAAAAGAAAGCCCTACATTAGCATAATGTAGGGCTATTTTTCAGTTCTTGGTGTGAATTTAAAAACTGTACTTCACTTTAAATTCCACCTCATCCCAGGTTTTCAGCTTCCCCAGCTCCGTTCCGGTGTCGCCATCGATTAGCCGCAGGATCAGCGCGAGTTCGGTATTACTGTCCGGGTAAACCCGAAGCTCCGGAGCGATGAAGTGGGCGGTTTTGGGCTGTTTACCATCTAAATCCCTAATTTCCCAGACAAAATTGAACGGGAATTTCAGCTTATCTTCTTTGATCGTCCATTCAACGCCGCCGACCAGATAATGGCCGAGATTCCGGTGGTCCATTTCTTGCGGGAAACCGTAGACATACTGGAGGTTAAGGTAAACACGGTCGGTTCCATAGTCCATTCCCACCAAGTATTTGCCATAAACAGTATCTTCCAGGGCTGTTTCCTCTTGGGCCGGAAAGCCTAGGGCAGTGGCATCAATGGTGGTCGTGACTGCTTCCGGAAAGAAGAAGGCCGCTTCCCCCCAGAGCCCGTAGTCGCCGATGGCTCCCGCCCAGTCTAGGCCGACCACTTGGCGGCGGGGATAGGTGAGTTCCGCTTGGAGTATAGGTTCGGTACCGTCGGCGGGTGGGGGGATGATCGTAATGCGTTTTGCGACCGGAAGGGTGTACCGGCCATGGATGTAACTTAGGGAGAAATCCCAACCGAAGAGGTTTTTTTCCATTTTTAGGCCCCATGTACCGGCGTTCGCCCAGTTGTTATCAGGCATGATTGGCCGGATGTCTTCCGTAAGGGTTAGCCCTGGCGGGAGCAAGGAAAGAGCATGATCTGGCAAAGCAGAGACGAGACCCTGGAAATGCCCTTCTGGAAGGGTAGCCGGCGTAAAGGTCGGAAGTCCGACCGCGGTGACGGTTAGGTTTTCGAAATAGACTTTTCCCGTCAGTCCATGAACCCCAAGGCGGCGACCGAAGTCAAAGGGCGACCGGAAGTCTTCCGGATTTAGATTAGAAGTGGGGTTTAGCTGGTAACCGGTTCCCCATGGCAGCAATTGCTTGCCCAGACGCAGATCGACCTGGCGGTGGGGGAAGCCGTAGAGATCAAGGTAGGCTTCATTTACCATCATGTCAGGTGGGCTGATGGTTAACACTGTACCGGTCGAGGCAGGAATACGGAGCTCAATTTCCCCGTAAAACTGTACATCCGCCGTGACAACCTCCGGTTGAAAGACCAGCTCCGTCTCCAGCCGGGTCAAGTCGTGGTCATCCTCAAGGCTTACACCCATTTGGGACTGGAAGGAGCCCTGGCAAGAAAGGTTCGCCGCCTGTATGGGAATGGCCATCATGCTAAAGGCAAAGGTCAGGAGGCCGAAGATGAACAGGACTTTATTGGATCTGTCCTTCATGTTTATCCCTCCGATCGGCTTAAATAGCGCTCGCTGAAGAAGGAATCATCCAAACCGGTGTCAAATTCAACTTTTTCTATGACCATGACAGTACGATGATTTCTCTTTAGATCGACCATTTCCATTTCCCGTGCCACCAGGTAGCCGTTGATTTCCTCGATCTGTCGGCTGGTGAGCGCTTTAGCTAAAGCGCCTTTTTCGTCATAAAACTCGACTGCTGTCGGGTAAAAACGCTGGCGGTCAATGCGGAGGCGAAGCCGGGCATAACCGGAGGAATTGCCCTCTACTGCTTCCAGCTCTAATAAATAATCCTGTGGACCGGTTTCAAGGATGCGGGCGGACCACTCGTCCGTGTAGTACTGCACCCCCAAATCCTCGTAGGAAAAGTCGGTGCCGGCAAAGCGCCCACTTTTTTGGCGGCTGGCAATGCGCTGGGTTTTCTTGTAGGCTGGCATGTAAACGTAGAACACATCATCGGGTAAGGATAAAAAACCGATTCCCCGCTGGCTAGCGGGCTCCAGAAATTTGCCCATCCGATAGTCTTTTCCTTTTTGCCACACAATGAGCGCGCGGCGATCTTCCTCCTTGCCTGCGGCATCGAGGAGGACCAGCCGGAGATGGAGCGTTTGATCCCGAGGGGCCGTGACCACCGCATTTACCCGGTCCAAAATAGCGTCGGCCGAAAGCGTTTCTTCCCCCGCCGTGGGTAAAGCCAAGACGATCATAAGGAGTAAAAGGCAAGCGAAACGAGGACAAAGACGACCCATAAAAATTCACCTTCTTTCTTTTTATTAGCAGCTTTTTGCGTTGGATCCACAATCATTCATCATGAGCGACGAGTGCCGAAGATCCAGTAACGAACTGTGCTTTTTCCGCCCGTACTAGAAGGACGGCCGGTAGGAGGTAAAGGGTGGCAAAACCGGAACTAAGCATGGTTAGGGCAACCAAGATCCCAAAACGCTGTAGGGGCACCAGCTCGGCAAAGATAAAAATGAAAAATCCGCCGGCGACTGTGATCATATTGACAAAGATCCCTTTGCCGGTGATTTTTAAAGTCTCCTGCACCGCTGATTTTACGCTCATGCGCTTTTGCTCGGTGCGGAAGCGGACTAAAAAGTGGATCGAGTAGTCGATGCCGATTCCGATGGAAACACCGGCCACCAACACCGTGGCGATATCCAACGGGATCCCGGAGTAGCCCATAAAGCCGAAGATGACAATTAGGGTAAAGACGATGGGGATTAAACCGATCAGTCCCCCCTTGAGGGAGCGAAGCAGCAGAGTAACGATGATCAGAATAAAAACCAGTGACAAAAGGAGGCTATGGATTTGACTGCTGAGGAGGCTTTGGTCTAAGTTTCTGTAGATTACATGCATTCCTGCTTGTTCAAAACGGCAAAGCGTCGGGTCTAAGCCGGCGAGGAAAGTATTGATCTCGGTTACCAACGCGGTAAGTTCGTCCATGGGTGCGTAAACCAGGTTCGCCTGGATGATCGCTTCAGTCTGGTCGCCGTTGATCAGTTGGGTGATGATTTCTTCCCCTTCTAAAAAGAACCAAAGATTGGTGACTTTTTCCCGCGAATCGGGGATTTGCCAGCCTTCGCCCATGGCGGCGTTGAGTTCGAGGATCAGATCGAGAATGGAAAAGGGGTTGTGCACAAGGTCTAAGGTCTGCAGGTAATTTTGGACCTTTTGGATCTCCGTTAAGACTTCCGGGGCAAGAAGGTCGCCGTGGACCAAAATTTGCAGGGGAATAGACCCCCCGAATTTGGGGTTCATAATTTTTTCTTCGGTGACACGAATCCTCCGGTCGGCCGGGAAATAGTCGAGGATATCCACCTTCCGTTGGATGCGTGGGATGCCAAGCAGACCAAAAACCATGACCACCAGGCTAATACCGATCATAAGCTTGCTGCTTCCGGGACGAAAACGGAGCCTTCCCTCATTTAGATTGTGGCCGGAGGTCTTAAGCCGGTTTCTTTTCCGCGCCGGGACGGGGCTGCTCTTTAAGAAAGAAAGGAGCGCCGGAACAAGGGTAACGGCGATCAAGAGCGCAAAGAGAACGCCGATGGCGGAGAAAAGTCCGAATTGTTGGATCATGGTTAGGTAAGAACCAAAGACAAAGGAGAGAAAGCCAACCATAGTGGTGAGCGCGGCCAAAAAGACCGGTAACTTTAGATCGGAGAGGACCAGTTGGGCTTTTTTCTCAGCAGAAATGAAGGTTTTATTGGCATAGAACTTATTTAAAAGGTGAATGCTGTACGCGCTGCCGACGGCGATTAAAACCACCGGGATCACATCGGTAACGATGGTTAATGGGACCTTGAGCAGACACATCAAGCCCAGCGTCCAGATGGTGCTAATCAGGACAGACAGCAGGGGGATTAAAACCCCGGCCAACGTCGCAAAGCTAAGGTAGAGCAAGACAATGATTAAGAGAATAACCAAGGGCACCAAGATTTTCAGATCACGTAAGATTGTTTCGCTGATTTCCAGTAAATAAAAGGGGAGACCCCCAAAATAGGTACGCCCGTTTAAATTAAGGCTATTCACCGTTGTGATGATGCTGCGCGCGATGGTCGCTTTGTCAAACTCATCATCATCCACTAATTGGCAGATGACTAAAGCAGTTGTCCCGTCGGCGGAAAGTAATTTTTCCCGGTAGAGTTTTTTCGTGAGTACATAAGCTTGGAAGGCTTGCCAGGTAGCGGGAGTCGGGGGTAACGTTTGGCGCTCCAGGAGCGGACCGATCACGAGGAGGTCGTCTTCGGATTTAATGTCAATAATATTGGTGAGACTAGTGACAGTGTTGATCCCATCGGTCTTTTCTAATGTTTCGGTCAGTAAGGTTAGTTCGGCCCAACCGTCGGTGGTGAATAGCGCGGGTGTTTCCAGTGCCACCATGGCGATGAGATTGCCCCCATATTCTTTACCGATGTAGGTGGAAAGCTGAACATCCGGGTCGGAGGCTGGTAAATAATTGAGAATATCCGGGTCGACCTCCAGGTCTTTTAGGAAATAACCAAAGAATAAGGTAAGGATGATCGTGAGGATAATTAGGGGTTGGCGCCAGCGGATGATCCATTCCGTGCTTTTTGCCATCACTTATTGCTCCCTTCTTTTCGTAACTAAAAACCACCGTCCATCCAAGGCGGTCCAATGGACCAAATTCGTTTTTTAGTCGGGAAGTTCGAAAAAAAAGAAACGCCATCCTCAAATACGCCCTAAAAGGGATCATTCCATAAAAGCTATGCGGAGATCGTTTGGTTTATGTTCTGGTGAAGAGTCCGTAAAAAAAGATCTGGAGTAGAGTGTCGATATTCTGTTCGGTTTTGGTCGTATTTTTATCCAGTGCCCACTGGTATTCTAAGCCTTTGCTCGCCACCACAATGACATGGGCGATCAAATCGAGATCACTGATGGCAAACAAGCCGGCTTGAACTCCCTCTTGTAAGATCTTGCTGATAATCTTCCGTTCATACTCATCATAGCTGGTACGGATTTTTTCGATAAAGCGATAATTCTCGAGGTATTCATCAGCAAAGGCCTGGTAAAGATTGGCTAAGCGTTTAAAGGCGTGCATTCGGGTGAGAATGTAAGTCTTTAGTTTCTCGGGGGCGGAGTTTTCCACTGCTAAAGCCTGGTGAATTTCGGCTTTGAGTTCTTTTACTTCCCGTTCGATGACGGCCGTAAAAAGTGCCTCTTTACTTGGGAAGTAGTGGTAAAGGGTGCTTTTTCCTTTGTGTGTTGCGCGGGCAATATCATCCATCGTCGTTTTGCGAAAACCGTAGCGGGCGAAGATTGCTTGGGCTTTCTCAACAATCCTGGTTTCAACATCAATTTCTTCGTTGGTCATCGGCATCTCCTTAACGTTAATACCTAGAAAATACTAGTATGTCGTCAGTCTCAACTTTTCGCATTCAATCCATACCAAGGAAAATGCTTTCGCAGGCTTTCGCGTTTTCCTTGGTCGGCTTCGGTCTGCGAAAAGTGAGATTAGCAATAGGGTTAGTTTTGGACTAATGGACAATAATGGTCTGTTGGTCTATTCTTAAAATAACATTTATGGGATCTGGTGTCAAGTTGAAATAAGCGACATAAATTAATGCCAAGGCGAAAGGGAGTAGCGACTTCATGGAGAAAAGGAGAGTTAATGAGACCATGATCAAGGGGATTCTATGGTAGAGTTAAAGGAGAAGTTGAAAGTATGAAATTACCGGACGAGTTTGTCATGAAAATGCAAAACCTTATGGACGAGGAAGAATATACGACTTTTATCCGGGAATTAAAGCGTAAAATAATGGTCCATAGTTTGCGGATAAATACGAAAAAGATTACGGTCAGCGCATTTTTGCGGATCTTTCCTCACGAATTAACCCCTGTTCCCTGGTGTGCGGAAGGATTTTATCTTCCCAAAGGTTTTAAAGCTTCTAAACATCCTTTTTACTACGCCGGCCTCTATTATCTGCAGGACCCCAGTGCTATGCTGCCGGTGGTGGCGCTCGCGCCACAGCGGGGAGAGCGAATTCTGGATCTTTGTTCGGCGCCGGGGGGAAAAGCGACCCAGATCGGCGCCGCGACCAACGACCAAAGTTTTGTTTTAATGAACGACATTAACCCAAAGCGCACCAAAGCACTCCTCAAAAACGTTGAGAATTTTGGGCTGAAGAACTTTGTGGTCACCAATAATCAACCACAGGAATTAGCGGCAGCTTTTCCAGGATATTTTGACCGGGTGTTAATCGATGCCCCTTGTTCGGGGGAAGGGATGTTCCGCCGGGAACCAAGGCTCCTCATCGCTTGGCGTCGTGATTATCATCCGAAAATTTGCGTACCGCTACAGGCCGACTTATTGCATTCCGCCGCGCAGTTGGTCGCCCCCGGCGGACGGATCGTCTATTCCACTTGTACCTTTTCGCCGGAGGAAAATGAACGGCAGGTTAGAACTTTTTTAGCGCAGCATCCGGAATTTCATTTGGGTACCATCAACCTGGAAGGAGTAAGTCCAGGGCGGGGGGAGTGGGCCGACGATCCCACTTTACAGCAGACCGGGCGAATCTGGCCCCACCTATCTCGAGGTGAAGGGCAGTTCGCCGCTGTTCTGGAGAAAAAGGCCGCCGACGGCGGGGAACCGCCGGTGCTCTTTTCCGGGCGGGAACCCGATGCCAGCAGCTTGCAACCGTTTTGGGATTTCTGTAACGAAGTGGGGATTACACCCCCAACCGGTCGCTTTTGGCGGAAAGAGGATGATTTACTGCTTTTACCCCCGGAGCTACCGGATCTAGCCGGATTAAATGTTATCCGTCTGGGCTTGTTTTTAGGAGAGTTACGTTATGATCGTTTTCGCCCGTCCCACCCGTTTGCTTTAGCTTTGGACAAGCAGGAGGCTGGGCGGCAATTGGAATTACCGCCGGACAGTATGGAAGTGCTCAAATACCTGAAGGGTGAGACTTTGATGGTGACGGAGGATACCCCGGCGGGTAATGGTTGGATCTTAGTGACCACCGGCGGGTTTCCGCTGGGCTGGGCCAAACGAGTCGGGAACTTGGTAAAGAACCAGTACCCTCCGGCCTGGCGAATAAAGTAGGAGGTTGGGATGACGCAGCGGCAACGTCTTGACAAGTTTCTGGCCCATATGCGGTTTGGCACGCGACGAGAAGTAAAAACACTGGTCCGCGCAGGCCGAGTTACCATTAATGGGAAAGTGGCAACCAGTAGTGATCTTTCGCTCTGTCCCGACCGGGATGTGGTGGCGGTTGACGGTCAGCCCGTAAAGTATCAGGAGTATTTCTATTTGATGTTGAATAAACCGGCTGGTTATCTAACGGCGACGAAAGACCGGTTGGCGCCGACCGTCCTTGATCTGGTGCCGGAAGAATGGAGGGTGAAGGATTTAGCGCCGGTGGGAAGGCTAGATAAGGATACTGAAGGGTTGCTCCTCTTAACTACCGACGGTCCTTTGACTCACCGTTTGCTCTCGCCAACTTGGGAGACGCCTAAGACTTATTTTCTCCGGATTGATGGAGAACCCACCGACGAAGAACTCAAAACACTGGAGCGCGGGGTGGTTTTGGATGACGGATACCGGACGCGACCGGCGGAGGTAAAGCTCCTGACGACCGGTCCGGAGTGGGAATTGGTCTTAACGATTTGTGAAGGTAAATTTCACCAGGTAAAAAGGATGCTTCAGGCTGTGGGGAAACAGGTTACATATCTTCAGCGAAGATCGATGGGAACCCTAAGCTTAGATCCGGGCCTTGCTTTGGGGGAGTGTCGTCCATTGACCGCGGAAGAGATCAATGGGCTTAAAGGGAGGTAAGAGGATGCTCCGATAATAATTATGGATAATGGGTTAATTATGTTTGGAAGATTCGTTTGTGGAAAGGGGATGGTAAGCGATGGGAAATATGCAGATTAGTGCGCAGCAAGGAGTCTTCAAACTTATGGATCGACTGTTTGGCAAGATCATGAAGGGTTTCTCATTTAAACGGAAACTGCTCTTCTTTTTCTTGTTGATCTCTTTAGGACCAATGTTGATCATTGGTACCATTGTCTATTCCAGTTCCAGAATGGCGATTACCAATAAAATAACTGATTATTCCATTGACGGGCTGACCAAGAGTAAGCAACATATGGAGTTGGTGATCAAAAAATACGAAGATCTTTCGTATAATTTTATTACCGTTGCCGATGTCAACAGACTGTTTACGGGGATGGCGATGGGTGAAGGTTTCGAACGGATTACAGCCATTAACGAACTGAAGAACTACCTATCCAGTATACACTATGCCGATGACAATCTGGTGACGATCCGGTTTTCCTGTCCCGATGGGATCAGTATGAACATTGGGAAGGAGTTAACGTCGTTACTGAGTACGGTTTTTCCGGAAGAAGAGAACAACGAGGTAGTTAGGAAAGCGCAAGGAAGGATTGTCTGGTTTCCGCCTGTCAAGAGCGACGCGGCCCATGAAGAACACCTAATTGTAATGGGTAGAATGATTAGAAACCCTAGTACCGGGCAAAACCTGGGTAATGTCTTTTTCTTTATAGATGAGGCTGGAATTGACCAGATGCTAAACGAATATCTTTATCGGGTTGGTGGGATCACGGAGCGCGGTATACAAGTAAGCTATACGGTATTGATCGACGAGGACGGACGGATTATTTCTAGTCCGGCTAAAGATGAGCTTAACCAGAATGTCTTTGACCTCATTAAAAAGGAAAAACAACTGCAGGCGTTGATGAATGAAGAAGCAGGGGAAGGAGAATTAGCGTCGAGCTTCACTGATCATTTTGGTGAAAAAGAGGTGCAAATCACCTATGAAAAAATCAATGACCAATGGTCGTTGTTGGGGGTGGCACCAACTTCCTACCTGTATCAAGAGACACGCCTGGTTGGGCTGGTTACTCTAATTTTAGTATTAATCTCAGGGGTAAGTGCGGTCTTGATCTCATTGTATGTTTCTATTACGATCTCTCGTTTTCTGGAGAATGTCGTCCATGGGATGGAGAAGATGGAGGATGGGGATTTAACGACCAGAGTAGTGCTGGAAACCAATGATGAGCTGGGTGTTCTGGGTGCTGGTTTTAACCGGATGGTAGAAAAGGTCTCCGATTTACTGGTGTCGACCAAAGAAGCGATTAATGATGTTAAAATCCGAAGCGGAGTGGTGGAACGGAATTCGGAGCAATCGGCGCAAGCGGCGGTGGATGTGGCTACCGCTATGGAACAGATTAGTAGAGGGACACAAGAGCAGACCACGGAAGCGGAAAAGACATCAAAAATGATGTCGCAATTAGCTTTCTTGATCGATGATACGGTGGGGAAAGCCGGCGAAGTTGAAGAGATTACCAGCTCGACCCGGTCGTTAGGTGTTAATACCCAGGAAGCGATCAAAACGTTAATTGAGAAAGCGAAGCAAGCCGACGAAATAACCCATGCTTTTGTCGATAATATCGATCAGTTAGATAACAGCGCCCAACAAATTAGCCAAATCACGGAAGCGATTACCACAATTGCTGAACAAACTAATCTCCTCGCATTGAACGCGGCGATCGAGGCAGCCCGCGCCGGAGAAGCCGGACGTGGCTTTGCCGTGGTAGCGGATGAAGTGAATAAATTAGCATCCCAGACCCAAGAGGCGGCGCGGATGATTGAAGGGATTCTGCAAACGATCGGAAAGCAAACGCAATTATCCAAAAAAACGGCTGAACAGGTCTATCAGGTAGTGGATGAACAAAATTCGGCCGTCGACCTAACGAAGCAGGCCTTCAGTGAGGTTATACGCGCTATGGATAATGTGGTCACACGGATGAGTGGAATGACGGGGAATATCGGATCGATTAACACGCTTAAAGAGGAGACGGTGCAGGCGGTCCTTAATATCGGCGCCATCTCCGAGGAGACTGCCGCTTCCGCCGAAGAGGTTTCCGCCTCGGCCGAAGAGCAGACTGGTATGGCTGAGACGGCAAAACAAATGGCCGAAGCATTAAATACAATGGCAGAAAGGTTGGTTGAAACGATTAGTCATTTCGTATTTGAAAGCCAAGAATAAACATGTTAAAGGGGACTTACTGATGAAATCTTTTATCCACGATGATTTCCTACTCGATAATCAAGTGGCGCAAGAACTTTACCATCGATATGCCGAAAAAATGCCGATCATTGATTACCATTGTCATTTGAGCCCGCAAGAGATCGCGGAAAATAAACAATACCGGAATATTACCGAAATATGGCTTGGCGGGGATCACTACAAATGGCGGGCCATGCGAGCTAATGGCATTGAGGAAAAATACATTACCGGCTCAGCTACGGATCGGGAGAAATTCGATAAATGGGCGGAAACCATGCCCAAATGTATCGGGAATCCTTTGTACCATTGGACCCATCTGGAGCTGAAAAGATACTTCGACCTTGATCAACTCCTAAGCCCCGCGACGGCGGACGCGATTTGGCACCACTGTAATGGGTTGTTACAAAAAGAGGAGTTCCGCGCACGAGGTTTAATTGAACGTTCGAATGTTAAGGTGATCTGCACGACGGATGATCCCACGGATTCTCTGGAGTATCATCAGGCTTTAGCAAAGGACCCTGAGTTTAAAGTCAAAGTTCTTCCTGCTTGGCGTCCGGACAAAGGATATTATATTGAACGGCCGGATTTTGCCGCTTGGTTGGCGAAGCTAGCTACGGTAACGGGGAAAACCATTGGGACTTTTACGGATTTAACATCCGCTTTACAAGCAAGGATCGATTTTTTCCATGAAGTTGGTTGCCGGGTCTCTGATCATGCTTTAGATCCTATAGTTTACCGGGCGGGAACGGAAGCAGAAGCGGGCGCCGCCTTCCAAAAAGCCCTCCAAGGGCAAAGCTTAAGCCCTGATGAGATTGCCACGTATAAAACCCAAATTCTGCTTTTCCTAGGGCGGGCTTACGCCGAAAAAGGGTGGGTCATGCAGTTGCACATGAATACGATCCGGAATAACAGTCTCCGCATGTTTAAATTGATCGGCCCGGACAGCGGCTTCGACGCGATGGGCGATTATCACCTGGCCGGGTCGTTAATTGGTTTCCTGGATCGGTTGGATCAAACTGACGAGGTGCCGAAGACTATTCTCTACTCGTTGAATCCAACCAATAATGAACTGCTGGCTTCCATCGCCGGTTCCTTCCAAGGCGGTGGGATCCCCGGAAAGATCCAACTTGGTTCCGGGTGGTGGTTTAATGACCAGATGGATGGGATGAAGCGACAGTTGGTTGCCCTGGCCAACATCGGTCTTTTAAGCCGATTTGTCGGAATGCTGACCGACTCCCGCAGTTTTCTTTCCTATACCAGGCATGAATACTTTCGGCGGTTGCTCTGTAACCTACTGGGAGAGGCTGTAGCGAAAGGAGAAGTCCCCCATGATCTGGGTTTAATCGGGGGGATGGTGGAGGATATTTGTTATCATAACGCTGTTCGCTACTTCGGGTTTGAACTGTGAAGCGAAGGCCATCAAAGAAATTAAAAAACAAAGGATTTGGAACCGATGGATCATAAATATGATTTTATCAAAAAATTACTACTAGGCTTGGCGCTGGGAATTGCTTCGATTACACCGGGGATTAGCGCAGGAGTTATCGCGGCGGCGGCCGGACTTTATGAACCAGCGGTGCGCGCTTTGGTCAATTTTCGAAAAGAATATCGGCAAAGCTTTCGCTTTCTGTTTCCGCTCGGCCTTGGCGTTGCCGCTGGGATTTTGCTGTTCAGCCGGGTGTGGCAGCAACTGATGTTTACCGCAGAATTCCGGGTTCTATATGTTTTCTTAGGGTTAGTGGCGGGGAGTATTCCCGCCCTCTTTAAAGAAGCCAACTGTCATGGTTTTCGTAAAAGATATCTAGGATCGACTCTGGTCGCCCTGGCCATTATTTTGTTTACCGGAAGGCTGATGGCCTGGTTTCCCCAATTCTCCGGTCGGGTGGAGCTGGATGTGGCCACTGTTCTCCTCTCCGGTGCGGTGCTGGCATTTGGTTCAATTATTCCGGGGACCAGCTCTTCTTTAATCCTGATGTTTCTTGGGATTTATGAAAAATTGTTGGCCGCATTCATCCAGTTTGATCTAGGGACTCTAGCCGGAGTGGCGGTTGGGTTTGTCCTTGCCGCCTTACCACTGCTGAAATTGGTTGATCTTCTTTTCCGTAAATACCGGGGTTTTGCCTACTATGGCGTGATCGGTATCCTGTTTGGTTCGATGGTGATGGTTTTCCCCGGTTTTCGTACCGGTATTACTTTAATTATGGATCTCCTCTTCTTTTTAGCCGCCGCTGTTCTTAGTTGGGCGACGATGCGTTTGCAAAAAGGGCATAAGAAAACTCCTTCACTTAAGTGAAGGAGTTTTTAGTCAGTTTAGTGCTTAGAAACGGTCTCTGCGCTGCGAATAACATTCACGGCAATAGACCGGACGGTCACCGCTGGGTTGAAACGGTACCTGGGTCGTGGCTCCGCAATCAGCACAGACAGCGTCGTGCATTTCGCGGGGTCCGCGGGAACCACCAAAGCGGGAACCACTGTTTCTTTGTTTACGCTCGGCGCGGCACTGCGGACAGCGGCCAGGCTCATTGGTAAACCCCTTTTCGGCAAAGAACTCTTGTTCAGAAGCCTTAAAAACAAACTCGGCACCGCAATCACGGCAAACTAGGGTTTTGTCTTCGAACATTAAATTGATATCCTCCTCAAATTTATTGCCCGGAACGGTTTAGGAAAGACGCTTAATTTCCCCGGCTTGGAGCAATAAATAATGGGAAGGGAAATGAAGTAATCACTAAACTTTCACGTGCTCGGTTATAGTATAACACCTGTGTGAAAAAATGTAAAGCTATAACTGTATTAAGAAAACCAACTTTTTTTGCGGAAATTAGCAAAAGGGCGAGGTGTGGTCCTGATCTACTATTTCCCGGTACTTGGTTACCAGCTTCTGGATATCCTGCCAAACATCCACTTTGCGGCGGGGATCCCTTAACAAGGCGGCCGGGTGGAAAGTGGGCATATAGTAAACACCGTCCCGTTCCTGCCAATTCCCACGCAAGCGGGTAATCCCCTGTGGGGATTGTAAAACCCCGCGGAGCGCAGTTGCTCCCATCAAAAGTACTATTTTGGGCTTCAGGATCTCCATCTGCGCCTGCAGGTGGGGAAGACAAGCCGCACATTCCTGGGGGTTGGGAATCCGGTTGGCTGGTGGGCGGCATTTCACCACATTAGCAATATAGGCGTTAACGTTCCGGTCAAACCCCCCGGAGGCCAGAATTTTGTCCAGGAGCTGACCGGCAGCGCCGACAAAGGGGCGTCCTTGCAGATCTTCCTCAGCGCCCGGCCCTTCCCCAATGACCATCAGTCCGGGGTGCCCCTCACCGAAGACAACCTGCTTACAACCTTCTCTTAAGCCACAACGCTTACAGGTAAGCACTTCTTCTGCCAAGTGTGCCAGTTCGTCTTTGATTTCTGCGGACATCAAAACACCCCCGGTTATTTCTTTATAGATCTATTTCCGCGGCGAGCGGGGGAACCCTGCCACGGATTCTAAAAATTGCCGCGGTTCAAGGATAAAGATGGGCAAACCGTTTCTTTTCCGCCAATTTTATGGTAATCTTTATTTATAATTTTGTTTTAAGGTTAGCTTTTGCTGGAGGGATTAAGATGCTACAAACCGATCAGGTTCCGGTTAAAGTTGGTGACGTAATTACTGTTGAGATCCACGGCTACGCCACCCAGGGTGAAGGTGTCGGCCGTTATCAGGGTTTTACTGTTTTTGTGCCCAACTGTTTAGATGGCGAGACCGTGTTAACCAGGATTGAATTGGTAAAGAAAAATTACGCCCGCGGCGAACTAATGCAGGTGATTACCGAGTCACCCCATCGAGTAACGCCGGGCTGCGGTCTGTACGCCGAGTGTGGCGGCTGTCAGCTTTTACATATGGATTATCCCGGGCAATTAGAGTTTAAACGTCGGCGGGTAATTGAGGTAATGGAACGGCTAGGTGGTTTTAAAGGCATCACCGTCCACCCGGTGATCGGGATGCCCGAACCTTGGAAATACCGGAATAAGGTACAATATCCCTTTGCCCTCGATGACCAGGGTAAAGTAGTAATCGGTTGCTATCAGAAAGGCACCCACAATGTGGTCGATACGCGGGAATGTTTGATCCAGCATGACCTGAACAGCAGGATCATGAACCGTCTCCGTGAATTAGCACAAGGTATGGGGATTTCAGTTTATGATGAAAAAACCGGCCAAGGGCTCCTCCGTTATGTACTGGTCAAGAACGGTTTTGAGTCGGGTGAAGCGATGGTGGTTATAGTCACTAATGGGTCGGAGTTTCCCGAAGGGAAAGAACTGGCCAGCATGGTAGCTTCCGATTTCCCTGAACTGAAAAGCGTGGTCCAGAATATCAATACCTCCGGTGGTAATGTGGTCTTAGGTGCGCGTAATAAAGTGCTGTACGGGGAAGAGGGGATCATCGACCGCCTAGGCGATCTGGAGTTTAAAATCTCCGCTACTTCCTTCTTCCAAGTCAACCCGGCGCAAACGGAAATATTGTATCAGATAGCTATGGACTATGCCCAGCTAACGGGGACAGAGCGGGTTCTTGATGCCTACTGCGGAGTTGGCACTCTCACCCTTTTTCTTGCTCGGCAAGCAAAGGAAGTCTATGGGATTGAAGTAATTCCTGAAGCGATTGAAGATGCCAAGGAAAACGCTGTCCGCAACAAAATGGATAATGTGGTCTTTGCCATGGGGGCAACCGAAGAAGTGCTGCCGAAACTAGCCAACATCGGGATTGATTTTGAGGTAGCGGTGGTTGATCCTCCCCGCAGCGGTTGTGAGGTACGGGTCCTCCAGACTTTTGTGAAACTAAACGTGCCGCGGATTGTCTATGTCAGTTGTAACCCCAGCACACTCGCCCGGGATCTCAAGTACCTTGTAAACCGGGGTTATAAGGTAAAAGAGATCCAGCCAGTGGATATGTTCCCGCACACCTATCAT
>ENA-UOOK01004104-UOOK01004104.1-fermentation-metagenome-genome-assembly--contig:-NODE-4104-length-15926-cov-3.612060_pt1 | contig 15926 bp, 11 predicted proteins | sample MGYA00245777_ERZ724023 | MGnify/ENA primary metagenome ERZ724023 (study PRJEB28704, sample SAMN03018312) | fermentation metagenome | biome: anthropogenic terrestrial biome; feature: soil; material...
CTCACAATTAATGTAATAATTACTTTATTATCTATCTAAAAAAACAAAGTGATTAAACACTTTGTTTCTTAGAATCTATTTTTTAAATAATTTATATACTTCCATTACGACAACCATCATTAATGCAAAACCTAAAGCAATTAATAACTCTGTTAGTCCTAGTGGAACTAATTTAAAGATATTAGCTAATGGTGCTACATAAATAATTAAGAATTGTAATCCCATTCCAATAATAAATGCAAAGATTAAATATTTATTATTGAATGTATGTCTTGAGAATAATGAATGTTCTGTTTTAATGTTGAATGCATGGAATAATTGTAAACTTGAAAGCGTCAAGAATGCCATTGTTTGACTTGCAGCACTATTAATGACTGTTCCAACAATGAAGGATGCTAATGTTAATAATCCTATAACAATACCTTGCCATATAATACTAGTTCCAATACCATTTGCGAAGAAACTTTCGTTTTTAGGTCTTGGCTTTTCTTCCATAACATCTTCTTCAGTTTTTTCCATACCCAATGCAAATGCTGGTAGGCTATCTGTTATTAAGTTTATCCATAGTAAATGAGTTGGTAATAATGGTACTCCCCATTTAATAGAGAATATTGCAGCAATTACTGATGCTAAGAAGATTGTTAGCACTTCACCAATATTACTTGATAATAAATAACGAACAGTCTTTTGAATATTCTTATATATTCCACGACCTTCTTTTACTGCAGTAATGATTGTTGAAAAGTTATCATCAACTAGAATCATTGCAGCGGCTTCTTTAGATACATCTGTTCCCGTGATTCCCATTGCACAACCGATATCAGCTGTTTTTAATGCAGGGGCATCGTTAACTCCATCACCAGTCATGGCTACTACTTTACCTTTACTTTGCCATGCTTTAACGATTCTAACCTTATCTTCAGGAGCGACACGAGCATAAACTGCATATTTTTCTATATTATTATATAATTCTTCATCAGATAATTGATTTAATTCTTCACTGGTAATGGCTATTTGATCGCCTTCAATGATTCCTAATTGCTTTGCAATAGCTTTTGCGGTAATCACATGGTCACCAGTAATCATTATCGTTCTTACACCTGCTTTTTTCGCGTTTGCAATTGCATCAGCAACTTCTTCACGAGCAGGGTCAATCATTCCTACTAATCCGATAAAATTTAAATCCTTTTCAAGGAAATCAGAATCTAATTCTGCTTCTGTTGGAACTCTATCTAATTCACGAATTGCCACTCCTAAAACTCTAAGAGCTTTAGTAGCCATTTCTTCATTTGCTTTTAAAACTTTTTGTTTATCTATCTTTCCAGTTGTTCTTTTTAGTAGAACATCTGGTGCGCCTTTTGTAATTGATAGAATTTTCTTATTATATCTAACAACAACAGTCATCATTTTTCTATCAGAATCAAATGATAATTCTGCTAAGCGTGGATATAATTCATCAATTTTTTCATCATCAAATCCGAATTTATTTCTTGCTTCAATTAAAGCCGTTTCAGTAGGGTCACCTATTCTTTTTTCAACACCTTCAGAATATGTTATTTTCGCATCTGAACATAGAGCAAAATATGTTAACATTTCTCGATCGGAATCATCAATATCATCGTTTAGCTTTTTATTATCTTTACGATATATTTCTACGACTGTCATTTTATTCTGTGTTAATGTTCCTGTTTTATCACTACATACAATAGATGTAGATCCTAGAGTTTCAACGGCAGGTAATTTCTTTACAATGGCTTTTTCTCGAGCCATTTTTTCCACGCCAATTGCTAGAACAACAGTTACAACAGTTGATAATCCTTCTGGAATTGCAGCTACAGCAAGGGCTACAGCAGTTTTAAAGGCATCAATTGGAGATTCCATTCCTGATAACCATTCAATTAAGAAGATAACAATACAAATACCAATTGCAAGGAACCCAATTACTTTTCCAATTTGGTTCAGTTTAACCTGTAATGGTGTTAATTCTTGTTTTGTTTCATTTAAAATATTTGCGATCTTTCCAATTTCAGTACTCATCCCTGTACTTGTAACAACTGCAAGGCCACGCCCATAAGTTGTGAAAGTTGAAGAGAATAACATATTATGCTGATCTCCCAATGAAGAGTGACCTTCAGCAATTACGTCAACTGATTTATTTACAGGAACTGATTCACCTGTTAGAGCTGACTCATCTACTTGTAATTTTGCTTGTTCAATTATTCTTGCATCCGCTGGTACATAATCTCCTGCTTCAATAACAATAATATCTCCAGGGACTAGTGAAGATGATTCAACTTGCAAAGTAATGCCATCACGAATAACTTTCGCCATAGGTGAAGATAATTTCATTAAAGCTTCTAAAGACTTTTCAGCTTTATTTTCTTGTGTGACTCCTAAAATAGCATTAACTAAAACAACGATAAGAATAATTACACTTTCTATCCAATCTTCAGGTTCAATAATTACTGACACTACAGCAGCAATTAAAAGAATAATGATTAGGATATCTTTAAATTGATTTAAAAACTTAATAATAAATGGTTTACCTTTTTTCTCTTCTAAGGCATTTTTCCCATATTTATCAATTCTTTTAGCATGTTCCTGCTTCGTTAATCCTAATTTAGGATCAACTCCAAATTCAAGTAATACTTGTTCAACGGTTTTCTTTGCGTACATTTATTTCTCCCTTTTAAAATTAAAAAACAAGACCTATTTATTAATAAAAATTAATAAAGGTCTTGCTGATCATTAAATACATGATTACTGTGTCCGGATGTTTTTCATCGTATTGACGAACACAGTTCGTTGAAAATTTCAACTAAGCTACTCCCCTTCAGGACTTATTTTATTATTTATATTTTACATTATAAACCAAAATAAGTCAATAATCAATTTTTATAATTTAAGATTTACTTGAATATATTATTGGCTATAACTTATTTGCTATACTTATCAAAGTTTCTTCATTATTGGATTAGAAACTAATAAGACAGCTGCTGTTGCCGATATACCTTCCATTCTACCAATATATCCCAGACCTTCGCCTCTAGTTGCTTTAATATTAACATTCTCTTTGTCAACTTCTAGTAATAAAGCAATATTGGTTTTTATTTTTTCTTTATAAATATGTAAATGTGGCTTTTCTAAAAATACAGTTATATCAATATTATTAACTCTATATCCCTTTTCTTTAGCCATTTCAATTGCTCTAATTACAAATATATCCGATGATACATTTTTATATTTTGCATCTGTATCAGGAAAAAATGTTCCTAAATCTCCTAATCCTAAAGCACCTATAATACTTTCCGCAACGACATGTAATACGACGTCAGCGTCTGAGTGACCTATTAATCCAAATTCAAATGGTATTTCAATCCCGCCGAGAATTAATTTACGATTTTCACCTAATCGATGAATGTCATGAGAATGGCCTATTTTAAACATTATGCTTACCTCTTAAAATTATTTTAGCTAGTTTTATATCATCATTTGTTGTTAATTTGAAATTTGTTGCTTTTCCTTCAACGATTACAGGAATAATATCTGTATATTTTTCTAATAACTCAACATCGTCTGTTCCATAATACTTATTTGTTTTTGCTAATGCAATTGCTTTTAAATATTCTGTTCTTTTCACTCCTTGTGGTGTTTGCATAGCCCAAAGTTTTGTGCGGTCAAGAGTTTTAATAATTGTATTATTATCGACTTCTTTTATTGTATCCGTTACTTTCGCAGCAAGTACTGCACCGCCATGAATTAAAGTTGATTGATATACAGCAAGAATTTCCTCACTACCAATATTATATCTAGCCGCATCATGAATTAGTACAATTTCATTTGTCGTTTTTTGAATTCCATTATATACTGAGTCTTGGCGCATTTTCCCACCAATCGTAATAATAATTTTATCGGAGGCAAGATGATCAACAAGTGATATTTCATCTTCTCTAACTACAAGAATGATTTTGTCACATTCAATAAGCTTTTTAAATTTATTCAGTGAGTACATGAATAATGGAATTCCATCAATTTCATAAAATACTTTATTTGTATTCAAATTAGTTCTCGTACCCATACCTGCCATTAATAACACAAGATCAAACATATATACTCCTTATAAAATAAAAGCTTGTTATTATCTTCTTATCAGCCTATTTAAAACAAGCATCAAAAATTTCTAACAAGCAAAATGTCTTTATTCATCAAGCACATCTTTAAATTCATCTAAATTTTCATCAAAATCAATACCTAAATTTTCTAAACTATATTGACGTTCCACAATTTTTATTGGTTGATAAATATAATAATCACTTACAAAACCTACATCAGTAACAACTTTAATTGTATCAAATGCTGTTTTAATAATAACGCGTGGATCCGAATCTTCAATATCTCGTGATAGAACTAATGCTACTTTCGCATTTACATGATTTCGTTTACGACTTACATATACATCTTGGGATAATAATTCAGATGAGTTATTAACTAGATTTCTAATTGCTAAGTCAATATATTCCTGTCCATCAATTAGAATTGCATATTCAACTGCTCCAATTTTATATAATTTAACTTGTCCTTTTAAAGAACCATTAAGTATTTTTGTAAAGTATTTATTTACTATAATATCAGTGTAATCAGATCCCATTGAAGTTGAAATAGCATTTAAAGATTCCATATTAAGAATTACTAAACCATACTCTGTTTTTGCTTGATTTACTTCAGCGATTGCTTTAACCATCGTTTTATAGCCTTCGAATTTTAAATCGAGGGAATATGAAGAATCAGTTTTCTTAAGCATTATAAAATCATTTTTAAAATAATTTACTGTCGCTTCTTCAAACCAGTAATATGAACTTCCAGATTTTAAACGGAAAAATCTTTGCTTCAATCTACCTTCTTCAATTCTGATATTTTCATATTCAGTAATATCTTCAGGATGCATAATTTTAATTAAATTCTCTGAAGTTATAACACGTTCTGTTAAATTTAAGAATTTTAATAAAGAATTAGATAAAATATATCCTTTGGTAGTTTGATCAAAATATGCAATTGGTTGATTTAATAAGTCTAAATAAATATAAAGATTTCGACGATATTCTTTATCTACTTCAATTTTATAACTTGTACTAATTGAATTATCAAGTAAAGCATATCCAATAACCTTTTTATTATCAATTGTTTTTCTTATTTCTTTTTTTACGATTTCTAGATCTGTTTCTAAACCATTACTATATTTGAATTTGAACTTAATTGGTAAATCAACTAGTCCACCTGCTCTACCAATTGCTTTTATCGCATGCTTTGGTTGAATTTCTATTTCATTTCCAATTATAACTTTTTGAATTTTGAATTCATTATCTTTTACTTTTAAACCACGAATTATTTCATTTATCTTTTTTGAATATTGGAATATTCGATGTCGCTTGGTTGTGAAAGCAAGAACACGACTATCATTCAGAAATGATCCCTGTTTTATTATTTTTCTTTTATTATTATTAAGTCTTGAGCTAATAAGAAAACCTAGTAAAGAAAAGAATAAACTTCCCCCAGATGCTATCAATAGAATATTTTCTGGATTGGGAATAAAGTTTAAATACTTTATATATAAATCATTTTTGAATATCCTTAATGCAATTGCACCACCAACTACTATAAATAGAATTGTTGGAATAACCCAAATTTTACGATTACTTATTAAATTTGTAATTATAAAGGCAAAAGATAAAACAATACCCACGATTCCGATTAAATCTTTTATTGATATTACCATTACTATTTTCCTTTCTTAATCATTAATTCTGCAGTTGACCTATTAGTTGCTAGTGGTATTTCATATACATCACATAATCTTAAAAGAGCTGAAACATCAGGTTCATGTGGTTGTGCAGTCAAAGGGTCTCTAAAGAAAAAAACTAAATCTAATTCCCCATTTGCTACTTTTGCTCCTATTTCCTGATCTCCACCTAATGGCCCGGATTTTAAGCAATGGACATCTAAATCAGTATTACTGATGACCATTCTTCCCGTTGTCCCCGTTGCATATAAAACATGCTCCTCAAAAAACTCTTTATTTTCTTTTACAAAATCAATTAAGTCTGCTTTCTTTTTATCATGTGCGATTAATGCTATTCTCATAAATACCCCTTTTTTAATTAATTATAACATAATTCATTGAATAATTCAATTTATTTATTTCTTTTGTTATGAAACAGTTTACAAATTAAAAAGATATGACAATGCCATATCTTTTAAGTCTTTATTTTGTTACTAAATAATGTTCTAATGCTTCTCTCAATCTTTCTTCAGATAAGTTTAAGTCAATCACACCGTCAGCTGCAACGGAAATATTTCCCGTTTCTTCAGATACAACTACTGTAATAGCATCATATCTTTCACTTAAACCAATGGCAGCGCGATGTCTCGTTCCAAGTGTTTTAGGAATATCGTATTTATCAGAAGCAGGCAAATATGCTGCTGCACACATAATTCGATTACGACGGATAATGACTGCACCATCATGAGTAGCAGTTCCAACTGTGAAAATAGTTGTTAATAATTCTTCAGAAATATAAGCCTTCATATAAATTGCTTTATCAATTAATTGATCAAGGTTATCGGATCTTTCAATTGTCATTAAAGCCCCAATTTTACGTTTAGACAAATAAACAGATGTCTTTACAAGGGTTTCAATAACTTTATGACGTTCCTCTTCACTTGAATAAGATACTTCATTTTGGGCTGAATGAAACATATTATCAATAATATGTTTAATTTCTTGGTTATAAACAATTATCAGGATACCAAATGACCAAAACACAATAAAATTAATTAAGCTCAATGTTAAGGTTAACTGTAGTGAGTAAATAATCGCATAAAGGATTAACGCTACGAGAATTACTAGTATTGTTTTCTTACGATTAAGTCTAATTTTTATTTTTCTATAAGCTATTATAATAATAATTGAAATAACCAATATGTCAACAACAAGTCTAATTATTCCAGCCTTGCTGAAATTCTCAGTATATTCAGAAAATAATTCAATAAATTTATCAAAAATCATTTACTTTTAGTCCTTTCCAACTCTTCTATTTTATTCTTACGCTCATCATTAAGGTCTTGTTGAGACATAAAGTATCTAACAATGTTTAAGTCTGCTTCGTCAATTGCATAATCTATTGGAAAACTATTAATTTCATCCAGACTATATATATCAGCGCCGTGTTCGACGAGATATTTAATTATTTCCAGATTTCCCTGTGTGACTGCAAAATGCAATGGCGTTTGTTCTTGTTCCGCTCCTAAATTGACATCACAATTAGCATGAACTAATGACTTTACAAAATCTAAGCGGTTTGCCATTACAGCTTCATGTAACGGGGTATTCCCTAATTCATTTGCTAGATTTAAATTTACTCCCATTTTAATAAACATATTTAGTAAACGTAAACTTTTTAGTTTAATTGCAACATGTAATAATGTATTTCCACCATCTACTTGGGTATTGATATCAATACCCATATTTGTAAACTTTGATAAAGTTGTTTTAATATGATAATAACTATGAGGAGATTTCTTAATTGATGAAACAAACTCTTTAAATTTTGTCTTATCTCCCCTTCTATTTATGTTCATATAACGAAACCTCACAAATTCTATTAACTACTTCATCAAACTTATTAATCAATTCTAAAACCCATATATTCACCATAACCATTCCATTTCTAACTCCATTCAGATAGTACACTCGATAATCTTCGAGAATATCTATATGGGTACTTTCAGGATTGGAGAATATTAACACTCCATATAAAGTACCATGCTTTTCTAAGATTAATGTGATTTCTCCATATGAACCATGGACAGTTAATCCCTTTTCAGTCAAGGATTTAACTAATTTCGCAATTATTCCCGTAAAGTTATTATTAAATTTGAACTTAGGGGTTGCGGTAATTCTTTCAATAATCTCATTTGTTTTATATTTATTTTTATCTTTAATCATTTCTTTTTCATCAATAATAATAACTTTTCGTCTAGCCAGCAACATGTTTCTCTTCATAGTTTCAGATATGGTATTATTTCTATCCATAATATCTTCAAGGAGGATGACACTATAGTCTGCTTCTTGGCTGTAGTCCCAATCATAACTAAAGACGTTAAAGCGATTACGAATTATATCATAGATATTATTGTCATCCATTTTCTCATCTAATAAGAATTGAACTAAATCTTCAACAATCGTTCTTTTCTTTGTAATTGTTGGAGCATAGTAATTTACAACATTCGTTTCGTTTTCAAGGAATATTTCACCAATAACAGTAATTTCATCTTTACTTACGACTTTAATTCCATCATTTAATTCAACTTCAGGATAAAATTGTCCTTTTGTTCGATCTAAACTATCTAATAACGATAATGGTGTCATCTCATAACGATAATAAAAATTCATTAAATTAGTAGGGCGCATCCTCGCAATTAGATTCGGAAAAACAGTTGAAGTTGTAACATTATCCCCAGCTATAATAATTTGCTTACCCATTATGGCTTTATTATATTCATTCGCATGTAGTAAATGAGCATCATCAATTATGATTAAATCAAACTTTTTAGCGTCAAATTTGCGATTCAATATTGTAGTTGTTGTTAGGAATAATGATTTAGAAGATTTCGTTATAAATCCATGATCCTTTAATGTCCAATGTTTGGTATGAACTGATTTTGCAGCTTTTAAATTTTTTAAATGATTTACATTTTCTTTAATTAAAGCTTCTTCTAAATGAACAATATTTAAAAGAGTATTATCAAATTCCTCTGGAGTTTCCAAGAAGTTGTGTTCAACCATAAAATTATGATAGACATTTCTAAAGTACTTATATTTAAATAGTTTGCTTACATTAGTGATCTTATTATTAGTAATCAAATTATTTAAGACAAATAATTTATATTTTAATAAGACTTTCAAACTATCTGTAATTGTTAGATAAGATATCAATTCATCTTTCGCATCTAATAATTTCTGGAGATTTTTAATAATACTTTCAATTTCATCATAATAGAAACCTCCAATACCATCTTTAAATATCTTATTATAAAGTTTGAATGATTGATTTAATTCATAAATATTCTTATTTGAATTTTCAATAATTGTTTTTATTTCAACTAAATTATCTGGGGAAAATGAATTAACAACTTCTTTTGCAGATAAAAAGCATTCAACATAATTAGAATATGATTTTATTTGATTTGCTAGTTCATTTACATTTGTCTTTGTGTTATTAAATAGCTTTCCATATAAAAATTCATATTCTTTGTTATCAACAACAGTTGCTTTAATTTCATTCATTTTATTTAATCGTTCTTGTAAAGAAAGATAAGATTCAAAATTATTGAAATCTTTTTTCATTTTTGTAATTGCTGCCATCTTATTGTCAATCTTTTGAACATTTGTTATATAATCAACGAATTCAACAATCACTTGGATTTTTTCATTATATCTAAGATCTAGCTTTGGCTTTATTAATTCCATAACAAATTTATAAATCTTTGATAATTCATTAAAGACACGATTAAATTTATTAAAATCATTTAAAATGTTTTGGAAATATTCTAAATTTAAGCCCATTAAAAATCTCACAATATAGTTTTCATATTCAGGATTATTAATTGATGTAATGAATTCATTCCATTTATCAAATGCATCTACCATATCATCACTTGAACTATGTTCACGTCCTGTTAAGGTAAAGTATTCATGTTTATACTTTCTAATATATTGCTCTAATTCACGATATTCTGTCATTATGCTTATTAGATTATCCAAGTCTACTGTAGAAAACTTACTTGGTTTTTTATTCGTGCTAATATATTTATTTACTAAAGAAATTTCTTGATCGATTTCTTTAGAATCAGAAAAATATTTTTTATATTCTTTTTCAAGTGTATTATGTCTTTCAATATTAAGTCTTAACTCAATAATTGAAGCTCGTATTTGCTCGTTTTTAGATTTATCCAACCATTTCTTTGATATATAGTTGTTATTAATAAATCTAATAAAACTAATTACAAAGTCTATATCATCATCAGATGTTTCATCAATATCCCATTCAAGAATGTTTCTAACGCGATTCAAACATTCATGATAAATATCTGTACTATGTTTTCCAACATGTAATTTAGAAACAATTGTTACTAAGTTTTCTATTATATTGTTTATTTGTTTATTATCATCTAGAGTAAAATATTTTCCTAATAAAACTTCTATGGCTTTATTAACTTCAAATTCCTGATATCCTTGGTAATCCCAGTCTAAATATAATTCTAATTCTTGAATAGTATAGATGGCTTTCTTAATATGGGGATATGTCTCTACTGCTTCTTCAAAATGAACTAATTCATCCGTTTTCCAAGATTCTGGAATTAGATTTACATCGATACCTTGAATACTATTAATAACATTTTTAAATAGTGCATAATTAGTAATATCTTTAAAGTGATATTTAGTTTGTAATATTTTTCGATTATTATTTAAATCGGTAAATAGTTTTTGAATTTGGTAAATTAAATTCATGACTTGGTTTGGATATTTAATATTATGATTTGTTGGAATATTGATGAAAAGTGATTCATTGAATACTTTTATTTTTTTCATATTATTATCAATGACATTTAGAGCATCAATAATTTCACCATATTCATGTTTATATATTCCATCCAAAACATCAATATCAATATCTTCTTTAGGTTTTTCTAAGAGAATTAATTCTCTAATGATATCAATGAAGCGGAAATTATAAATTCTTTCAGTTAAACTATTTTCATATCCATCAATAATTTCATAATTTTCTAATAGTTTATTAACTATCTCTTCTTCATTATTTTCTTCAAATGCATTAACATCAATTAAAGAGTTACCAAGAATTATACTACGAGAAGATTTTGTTAGGTCTAAAAGTAATCCCCCAATATAATATTTATTAAATATTCTTTCAACGGATTGTAATGTTTCTTTCATATTTGAAACATAGAGAACTTTTTTATTATGGGCAATGGCATCACTCGCAATATTAATTAAAGTAGTCGTTTTACCAGTACCTAAATAACCTGTTATTCCAAAACTATTACCTGCAGATGCTCTTTGCACAGCTAAACGTTGACGGCTATCTAAACGAGTAATATTATAAATTCTTGATTCCGGATTTGTATATGCTTTGTTGCCTAAATAAGAAGGCATATTATTATTCAATGAAAATATATCATGATTCATGACTGTTAATTTTTCTAATGTTCTTCCAAATGTAAGAAAATTATCTACTTTAACTTCAATCCCTTTAATTTTAGAAAAGCTCATTGCATACTTTTCTAATGAGTATATGTCATCCCCTTCATATGCTGGTACATTGAAACCTCTACTTGCTAAATACTCAATAAATATTGAATTAGAAATTGGTTTACTAGCAATTTGAATAAAGCATCCACCATCTTCAAAATGCATTGTTATAGGGATCAAAATTAAAGGAGCAAATCTCTGTTTGTTTTGATCATCTTGATATAGAGCTAGTCCATAAGTTATAAATTTTTGTAATGATTCGTCTTTACTATTAATATTATCGATAATTAAATAGGGGAGAATATTCTTAAAGCCTTCATGCTCTATAATGCTTGCTCCAACACCATGATTCTGGTTATTAAAATCGGTAATATCTTCTAATTTTACAATCCGTGAATTTAAGAGCTTTTTTACCGTCTCAATTGATATAATTCCCAGTTCCAAAAAAAAGTCATCTGTAAATATATCTAATAAATGGATGTTATCATTAGCAAGTCGAATGCGATTGTGTTTTATCTTCATTTCGATCACCTTTATATATAATATTATATCATTTTTTAAATCAATTATAAAGCCTTTCAATTAATTAAGTGAAAACTACAAGTCCATAAGGACTTGTAGATTAGTTATTAATTATATTTACAAGTATTTCTTTATAAGCAGCTAAATCTTTATAAGAACTTTCATAATTATATGTAATATCATCATATTCAATGTCTTTATAATAGGAATTGAGAATATGATCATAATCCATTCCTTTGTTGCCCAGAGTATTAGCGCCATATTGACTCATACCTACTCCATGTCCATTACCTCCGCCATAGAATGTATACATTCCATAATTATCTTCAATGGCAAAGAAACCTGAATATAAAATCGAAATGTTGTTTAGATATCTTGAATAGCCATAATTATGATTATAAGCCAAATCTGTATAGACATCAGATCCTGCGTCTCTTGGTCTAATTGAAAAGCGAATATTATATTGGTTAACAATTTTAAACTTTTGATAATTAGTAACAATTACGAGTTCCATTACGACTCCCGATTCACCACGTTTAGCAACATAAATATCTTGCAATTCCTCCCAATAATAAAATCTAATTGGCCGAGGAAGCCATAAATCCCCAATTGATGTCAGAATTAAGTCTGGATTTGCTGAATAGCGTGAGGGTAGGTTAACTCTTAAAGATTGCATAATCTGTTCACCAGTCATAGACGTACGCCAGCGATGGTATTGTGAGTTATCATCGTTTGTTTCTAAGTTAATTTGTTTGAAAAAATTAAGCATTGAATATTCATTTTGATAATCAAATTCTAACTGTTCACCATTTTTATATGTGTGATTCTGTCCAATTAAATATGGAACAACTTCAGCTGGATCATCATTTGTTAACCACACTTCATGAGCACTTGCTGTTAATCCTGATGATGACGAATAATAAAAAGCATTAATTGGTTCACCATCATAAGTCATGATCATTCCCTTAGTTGCTAGAATAGCATCATTTGTTTTTTGGTTTGAAACTTGATTATTATATACTTGAGATTTCGTTGAGTCATCAACTGTATATCCAAATTTTATATTTGTTTTATTAAAGATGTCACGGTAAGCGTATGTCCTTGCCGCAATAGCTTGTGATTTTAACGCTTCTACATGGAATGATCCTGGCATTTCCGAAGGAACTACTTTAGTTAGGTAGTGTTCTATCTCTACCTCATTTATTAATAACAGCTTTGAATCAACTAAAGAGACTTCAAATAAGCCTTCATATTCTGGATTACCAACTCCCCTAGAAATTGAATCAATTGTAATAGTTCCAGTATTATAAATGATTAGTCTTTTTCTTGTGTTTAAAGCTTTATCACCATAATTAATGACGATACTATTATCAATTACATTAATCGTGATGGTTTCTCCTGCTTCAATTTCGATCTTTTGACTACCGTCAAAAGTTTGAATTGCTGTGTTTTCACTTATTTCCATAATAATTTGGTCATGGTATAGAGTTGCTTCATTGGCAATATCACTAATATCGTTTCGAATTGCAACACGAATATTTTTAAAGCCAATTTCACCATCAACTAAAATTGCTTTGATTCTATCAGTATTTTTATTAACGGCAATATAAATATTATCCATACCTATCTGAAGATCATTAATTGAAATATCATTTTGAACTCCATCAATTATTTGCACGACCTTTACATCATCATCGTATGCGGAATATGGGACATCAAGTAATTCCATTGTTTTTCTTTGGTCATCTATTGATAGAATTTTGGTATGAAAATATTCATTGTATGGGTTATTTGGTGCTGCTTCATCAATTACAGAAAAAGAACGTTGAGCAAAAATAGTTGGATTCTCAACGAGAGTTACTGTAATGGTAACCTCACCAATCGTAATCCCAGTAACTAAACCACTTTGATCAATCGTTGCTATTGAATCGTTATCACTACTCCAAGTAACTTTCTTATTTGTGTTTATCTCTAATTGCACAGCTTCATCAATATATGCAACATAGGGTCCAACTATTTTTAATTGGAGAGCTTCATCTATCGTACATCCTACAAGTAATAACAAAAGTACGAAAACAGCCATCGATAAAAGTTTTTTCATAAAAATCCACCCTTCATATATCACCTATTATACATTAATTTTTAGAATTTGTTAATAGGTAAAAGCAAAAATCTTCTTAATTATCGTTAATATAAAAAAAGAGCAACCATATGGCTGCTCTATAAATTATAAACTACATTGATAAAATCATCAATTTTCTTATCGCTTTTATCATTAAGAAATCCAACCTTCACTTGTTCTGCTTTTACTTCCACAATAAATATGCTATTTTGCAAGCTAATTGTCCTTCTCTTATTATCATTTATGAAACCCGTGGAAATGGCCCTTTTAATAATACCTCTTACAATTGCATTGGCATTATCATAGTTCTTTAAAACAATGATTGAAAAGGGGTTTGCTATTAAATGTTCTGTTAGGATTCCGCCATTTTCATAACCAACATATCCAGAAGGCGATCCTATTAGATTAGATGCATAGTGATTATCAACAAAATCTTTTAAATCAATTTCTAAAATGACTTCCGGCTTTGCATTAAACATCTCTTTGAACCATTTTAAAATATGTTGATTTGTATTTGTTTGTACACAAGCAATTAATTTATTGTTTTCTAAGTTTAAATACTTTTCTATATATATGCATAATTCAGGAAATTCATTTGTTTTACTGATATTATTTAAAATTGCTTTTCGGTCCAAAGATATTGATTCAAACACTAAATCAACGATAATATCCTCATTTACAATAGCCTGATTACTTCTCTTTGCGACTAATCCTGATTCATCGAGAATATCAATTACTTTATCTGGCATTTTTTTATTAGTTATTAGTTTAGAAATATTAATAATAAATTTAAGAATCTCATCAGGATACTCGATTCCATGGTATTCTTCATATTCAGACTTAATACCTCTTAAGATATCTAAACATTCATCATCACTTACTTCATCGACAAATATATTTTGAAATCTTCGAACTAAAGCTTTATCTCGATATATGTATTTATAATATTCTTCAGTTGTTGTTGCACCAATACATTTTATTTCAGACCTGGAAAGAACAGGTTTTAAGATGTTGGCGATATCCATACTTGCTTCATTCGATGTTTGGGTTAGAATATTATGAATTTCATCGATGAATACGATGGCATTGTTTGCTTTTATTTCTTCTATCGCTTCTAATAATCTTTCCTCTAAATCTCCTCGATATCGCGTTCCAGCAATTATCGATCCCAAGTCAAGGCGGTAAATTATGATATCAGGAAAATAAAAGGAAAATTTACAGCTATAGGACCTGCCACAGAAAAAGCTATAAAACAGAGAGGGATTATACCGGAAATGGTAGCAGACAAATTTGTAGCTGAAAGTCTGCATGATAAAATGAAAAAATTTGTGAAAAAAGGAGATAAAAGATTTATTCCCAGATCTAAAAATTCAAGACCCTATCTGGCAGAAGCCCTGCGCGGGGAGGGATGTATTGTAGATGAGTGTTATACTTATGAGACTGAAATGGGAGAACTGCCCGATAAAAAATGTTTTGACGGCGTGGATATAGTGATTTTTACCAGTCCCACTACAGTTAGAAATATGATACATCTTGTGGGAACCGAGGCTATAAAACAAAAAGAGGTGGTTTCCATAGGCCCTATAACAGGTAAAGAGTTGGAAAAACACGGCATATGTTATCATATGTCCCGGGAATATACTACAGAGGGCGTAATAGATACTATTGTCCATACAATGAACAGTTCAAAGTGTGCAGCCCGCGATTAAAAAATTAATTTTAAAATAATGAGGAAAGGTAGTAATGAAGAATGTTTACAAGACACAGAAGACTTAGAAAAAATCAAGTTATAAGGGATATGGTAAGAGAGACAACTCTTAACAGGAAAGATTTTATCTATCCGGTATTTGTAGTAGAAGGGGAAAATGTTAAAGAGGAGATATCTTCTCTGGAAAACAACTATCACTATTCCATAGACAGACTCCACGACGTCGTAGATGAACTTAAGGATGCAGG
>ENA-UOOK01004105-UOOK01004105.1-fermentation-metagenome-genome-assembly--contig:-NODE-4105-length-15924-cov-5.598588_pt1 | contig 15924 bp, 16 predicted proteins | sample MGYA00245777_ERZ724023 | MGnify/ENA primary metagenome ERZ724023 (study PRJEB28704, sample SAMN03018312) | fermentation metagenome | biome: anthropogenic terrestrial biome; feature: soil; material...
AGATATATTAGGGTATTTTATGCATTAAGATATATAGCAATATTACTTCTAGTGTACGTGTTTAGCTCACACTTGCTTTTTAAGATTTAGCCACCAAACAGAAATAAATTAGACCAGAAAAATTAAGTAATATTATGGTAATATTCTTTTATTGAGAGTATGGACGAATCCGAGATTATCCGGCAACTTCGAGAGCAAAATGAGCTATTAAGGCTTGAGAATGAAATGCTCAAAGCCAGGATCCGTGAGCTAGAAGCCCGATTAGCTAAATACGAGAATGCCCATACTCCGCCAAGTCTTCGACGTGGCCGCAATCTCAAAAAGGATAAGACCAACAAGGGAAAGCCCGGCCAAAAGGTCGGGCATAAAGGTATGACCAGACCGTTGGCTATCCCTGATAGCCAAGTGGAGGTTACAGCCGATCGATGTCCGGATTGCGGAGCAAAGCTTAACCTTCCTTTTCGATTTGAATCTAAGGTTATCGAGGAAATTCCCGAACCACAACCGGTCATAGTCACTGAATACAAAATAGCCCATTACATATGTCCATGCTGCCGGAAAGAAGTCGTTGCTCGCGATGCAAATTGCCCGCATGAAGGCAAATTCGGAAATAACGTTATCGCGCAGGCGACCTTGATGAGATACGAAGACCGGCTGCCTCACAGAAAGATTCAGGATGCACTGAAACGAATTCATGGCCTGGCATTAAGCCCTGCCACGATATTCGATTTAACTCGCCGCGCTGGCGAAGCAGTTCGGCCGGAATACGATGCTATCTTGGAAAGGATTCGTGGCGCTCCGATCCTTTACGTGGATGAAACGGGAATTCATGTCCAGGGAGAAAAGCACTGGATCTGGACATTCACTACGCCATCTGAGACATTTTTTGTGATTCGAAAGAGCCGAGGAACGAGTGTCCTGATAGAAGTCTTGACGCGTAGATTCAAAGGGATAATCGTATGTGACGGATGGAAACCGTATGCTAGATTCACAAAGAACTTGCAGCGATGTTGGGCGCATCTACTTCGAGAGTCAAAAGACATTGCAGAGAAGTTCGAGGAAGCTATTCCGTTACATAACGCACTCAAAGAGCTCTACGACCTACTAACCAAAGCTCTGGAAAACGATCCACCGCCAGAAGTCAGAATGACTTTATGGGAATTGGCGCGAGAAGCGCTTCGGCATTGGATCTCGAAAGAGTATTCTATCGAGAAAGTTCGAAAGTTCATCGGGAAAATCAATAATGGATTCGAGTATTGGTTCACGTTCATCATCAATCCGGGTGTAGAGCCGACTAACAACAGGGCAGAGAGAGCATTGCGACCACATGTCGTCTTGAGAAAAATCCTGGGCACCCTTCGAAATGATAAAGGAACATCGATTCATGAGCGAATCATGACGACACTGGCAACATGGGGGCAAAAAGGGTTAAATAGCCTACAAATGCTAACCGCAAAGCTGGCATGCTAAACACATACAAAATTTTTTAATATCGTGCGGATTTATATCCCGCTTGATTAGGCTTTCGCTCTTATGGCTGATGGAAAAGAAGAAAATATCCGCATCGATGGCTGCTCGCCGCATAGCCATTCCGGCCCGAAAGCCGCTGACCCAAGAGCGCGAACCTTGGACCCTAGCAAGGATGCTGCATTGCCGATGGGCTGCCGGGCTAGCCTAAAGCCCGCAAGGATCGAAAACGGGAGATGGCCCCGAGAACCTCAGCCGTGGAGTCTCTGTGCGCTCTGCGACTCTGTGGTATGATAAGTTGTTGTCCTGTTATAATTTCGGCTAATAATAATGATGAACTACCACTTCTTCCAAAAATCCCGCCCCAAAGAGCTGCCCCTTCCGAAGGCAAGCCCCCCCCTGACAGCAGGCCCGACCGGCCTCCCGGCCCCCCAGACAGCGACGCAGCTCGATCATTCCCGCCCACAAGAGAAAATGGAACACGAGCCGTGGGATACCGCTCAGGAATCAGCCCTGTCGAGGGGCGGACAGGCCTGAATCAATCCTGACCAGGCGAGGTGAATGGTCTTGGACGATATCTGCAAAACGGTCCTGGCCTACACCCCCTCCACATGGATCTCTTTAGGCACACCGGCCGGGAAGAATATGTCGTTCTCATACATCCAGAAGCCGTCCCAGATGCTTATCACATGATTCACGCCGCCCTTGACGCTCAGGTTGAATATGCCGTTCTGTCCTACGCCCACAAGCGCTCCATCGACGTAGACCTGGAAGGCGGATTTGCCGGGATAAAGGATCGATACCGGTGTATCGCCAGAGGAAGGCGCCGCAGAAGGTTGCGATGTTGATGGTGATGTTGCAGACTGCTCTGACTGCCCTGCTGCTGTGGGATATATTGAGGGCTGAGCCAATGGGGCCTGGGCGAATACATCGATTATTATAACGTTGCTCGGCTGGTTGTCCACCACAAAATAGAGCATATGTCTTCCCATCTCATCCGCCCGGTACTTCATGCTGTTGTAGCCTTGATGGAACTGGTAGATCCTGGACCTCTGGGCGTTCGTTCCGTTTGTGATGCTCTCGAAAAATCCGCCAGTTCCACCCAGGGGTACGCGGCCGACCAGATCAAGAGTCGTTCCTACTGGGCTTACCAGATACTGAGTCCAGTTTTGCCTGCCCCGGATCCAGAGGTCATTGGCCTGGGGAGCGGTGATGGACAGATACTGAGCATAAGCCAGTCCCTGGCCGTTTCCATAATAGAGATAAGATGGTGGAGATTGTGTAACATTGAACTTAACGGGATTGCTTATGATCTCGCCGTCCATGGGAATGGCCTGGGCATAATAATACTCTCTGTATGGAGCGAATGTAGATGATGGCGCCATATGTCTGGAGAAGGTCAGGTCGGAGCTGTACCAAGGGTAGGATGGAACAGGAGAATCCAGCCAGCGAACCATGCCAGCTATTCCCGGGTCCATTAACGAAGCCCTATCAATGGGAGTAACGTATGCTCCCTCTAGCCAGTCAACCGGATAAAGCTGGCCTATAGCCGGAGCGGTTTCGCCCTCGGCTGATTGGGCCAGGGGAGTTGCCAGGGCAACGATCAGTGCCAATAATATCAATTTCAATGACATCGTTCTCATAGTATTACCTCGTTTACATTCTGCCTTCTTGAAATTCATAAAGCTATTGAGAATAGGGATATGCATTCAGAAGTATTGAGGGGCTGAGTGCTGAGCAGTTGACCATCGTTTAAGACAGAGCGGCTCATATTCTGCCCCGGTAGTAGGCGAGACTCTTAGCATGTGGGCGGAAGAGATCCATCAGCCTTGCTTCCTCCACAGGATCCAAGGGTCGGCCGTCCTCACCCAACCGGGCCAGTTGCTGCACTTCTTCCGGGCTGGAGCATCCCACAATTGCTGTGGTGATATCCCGAGAGAGGGCGAACCGGATCAATAGCTCTGGTGTAATCCCCAGATTTGGTGCGATGTAGTTTCGTGCCCCCAACACCTTCATTCCTATCACGGCCATGCCTTTATCCAGGGCAGCAGTCATGACCCTGTCCATGAATCCGCCGATTATCGCCTCTGCCGGATTGACGGGAAGGAGGACGGCATCCAAAGGCCAGCTCTCTATTGCCGCCAGGAGTACCTCTGGATCGTGGTGACCAGTAACGCCGATATACTTCGTCAGGCCTGAATCCCTTGCCTCGATAAAGGCCTTTAGGGCGCCATCGGAGGATTCGATCTCCTCCAACTCCCCTCTGGTGCGGAGGTCATGGATCTGCCACAGATCCAGGCTGTTCAAGCCCATTACCTCCAGAGTCTCAAACAGATCGGCCCGGGCTTCATGATATTCGCGGGCGGCTGACTTGCTGGTCTGAAATATGGTGGATCGGTTCTCCTGATGGCTCCTATAGAAACTGCCGTAATATCCCTGGCTGCCGGCATAGGCCTTGGCAGAATCAAAGTAGCTAATGCCCCTGGTTGCGGCCTCCTCAATAACCTGCAGCGCATCCCTTCCCCGGCCGTAGGTGCGGAGCACTCCTTCTCCTCCCAGGCCCACGCGGGTGACGGATGGGCCGGTCCTTCCAAATAGCCTGGTACTAATCGCCATAGAGATCCACCATTTCGATATTTCCTGGTTTGGGTATGCTTTGATGATGGTATTAATCATGTCGTTTGAGATGAATGATGCAGGCAGTTCCAGTCCATCCCATATTTGCTTGTGCATACATTTCAATTCGCTTTTATCGGCCGCCATGATGAATCGGCGGATCCGGAATCAGATCAACCCTTGGCCTCAAGCTTTGAGTGGAAGTCCTGCCCATTTCATTCTGGCTTTTTGCCGATATAGATGCCTCTGCCATAACATTTGTAGTCGTCGAAGGGGCCGGAGGGTTTTGGTGATGAGCTTCTCTCTGTGCATTCCACCACCTTGCCTCCTATTCTGGCAAAGAAGGTGGGCGATGGGTCAACCATCTCTCTGATCTTCTTTTGCTTTTCTGAGAAGAAATAGTAACCATCTGGCTCCATTTCAGAACATCCTCCTTTCTGTGTATGAAAGCGCATATCTATATCTGGTTGATCTATCGAACTCATCTAAATCCGAATTGGCGTTCATTTTATTTGATATCATTTCAAGCAACCTCGTAACCCTTTCCATTCTCTCTCTTCCTTAATTTCTGACCGCAAGTCTCGCATTCTGGTTTTGGATTATTTTCATTATGTGCTATCCACATGGAACCGCACATAGGACATCTCGGCAACACCATTCTCAATAATTCTCCAGATATATTATATTATTTATAGCATCTAACACAATCTTTCCCTGACATTCCCCATCTCAATAATCGTCCTCTTACCGGACCAATGCCAGCAAATTCTTGTCTGCCATTGAATTGATGTCGTTTGAGCTCAAGAACCTCAATGGATTATCATCCATAACCAGCAGGGGAGAATCAGGAGCAGAGATGCCCATGGATTTGAGCTGCAGCAGTGATTCTTTGCTTCTCATGTCTGCTTCTTCAAAACTCAAATTAGCCTCTTTTAAGAGGCACACCAAACGCTTACTTTGTGTGCAATCCTCTGTCGTATACAGGATATTCCTTCTCATTTTCCAACTCCTTGAAAGAGTTGGCCGCGGTGTTTGCCTTGGAGCGCCAAAATGCTTTAATTGCATAGGCGCCATTTAGAGCAATCAACCTGATGGAGTCTCTCGAGTTTGCAGACCAGAAGGACTTCATCCGGCCATTTCTTTCTATGTTTTATTATACTAATCACTTAATTAATCCGCTTATGCTGATCAGATATGATGAATCCTTGCTGATGGATTCAGCTTGAAAGATCCGGTCTTATTGGATCTGATCTGGCATTGCCTCAAAACTTCTATTCTGAATGCTATATTGCAGCGCAATGTCTTTGTTTTGAATCAAGAGATTGATCCCGTTCATCGATGCTTTCAGAGAATGAATAACATCTATGCTCGAACAATCAACATAGCGCACATTCGGCATTCAATACCCAATCCGAGCCATCGGATTGGGCCTTATAGGCCGGGTTTAATCATGGATGCATCTAAGGACGCATCGCGTCCGTGCTCTCGACTAAAATTGCGAATTAAGAGCCACGACATGCTTTAGAGGTCCTCGCTAAAGTTATATATATTTTGCCATCAAGCCCTATTAGAATATATCTATTTATTTAATTTATATTATATCGTTCCTGGGTTTTCTCCTGGTTATTACCTATGAATTTTACCTTATATTCTCACCTGTATCCCCTTATGGCATGCCTATTACTTCCTAATATTTGCCTAATATCTTCGCCACTGCTCTATGTATGGAATGCATATTGAATCCCTTATCGGCCAGGTACATCATGGGGCATCTGCCGGCTATGTAATGCACCACCGCATCCTGACTCATCTTCTTGGTCCCATCAGTCTCCGTTCTCCAGTGTATCCAGAAATTCTTGATGCCGATTGTCTTTAGCTCTTCAACTGCATGTGCAGGATCCGTTTTTGTCAGACCAATTACTGCACAATCTATTTCAGGGGATAGATCGGAAAATTGTGATACGCTTCCTTTTTCAGGATCGTCTGACAAATCGACGATGTAGATCCTCTTTCCTTTTCTTCTCCAGCTCCTCGATTGTCCACTTCATGGCCGGCTTTGTCCTATCTGTGACCACCACAAAGCTCTCGTTCTCCCAGAATGATTCTTGCTCAGTCATGCCTACCCTACCTCTCGTATATAGTTAGAGCTTATAGTATAAAGATAGCTTTGCTGATAGCTCTGCTGATAGCCATGTAGATTGTCATGTTGATAGGTAATCAAACATCGATTGCAGCGATCAACTCAACAATTCATCTGCGATACATTTTAATATTTCGCTTTCAGTCTGACATATAATCCTAGCATCATTTATGTCCGGCTTCAGGATAAGGATAAGACACAGAAAGCCTTGATTGGGGTTGATCTAAATTCACAAAAGAAGGTGCATGAGATTTGATGACGACCGGGAGAATTATCCCATCCAGCAAACCTGGGATCATTTGAGAGGATACAGGAGAGCCTTATCATGACTGCAGGGAACCAGGCGATCCAGCCGGGCGAGATGTTCCTGGGAGGAGTAATCGACCCGGTTAGCGGCAAACGCATGCAGAGGGACATCATTTACGAAGCCCGCAACCTGACCACCCATGGCATCATCGTAGGAATGACGGGCTCGGGCAAGACAGGCCTTGGAATAGTCATGCTGGAGGAGGCTCTCTCCTCGGGAATTCCCTGCCTTATACTGGATCCAAAAGGGGATATGGGCAACCTGCTCCTGAACTTCCCATCGTTCTCTCCCCGAGACTTTCTCCCCTGGATCAATGAGGCCGAAGCAAAAAGCCAAGCTACCAGCACCGATCAGCTCGCCGTCCAGATATCAGAAAGCTGGAGGTCTGGTCTGGCAGAATGGGGAATAGGGCCAGACCGAATGCAAAAGCTTGCCGACTCAGCGAGCTATACCATTTACACCCCAGGTTCAGTATCCGGGGTCCCGATCAATGTGGTCGGATCGCTTGTTGCCCCCAGGCTGGACTGGTCTGACTCCTCGCAGGCGGAGATCGGGCGGGATGAGATCGAGGGCCTGGTCTCCTCTTTCCTGGTGCTCGCCAGGATCGATGCTGACCCCATCTCCAGCCCGGAGCACATTCTCCTGGCAAACATCATCGAGAAGGCCTGGAGCGAGGGCCGGGATCTGGACCTGGGATCTCTGATCGCTCAAGTACGGCATCCGCCCATGAGAAAATTGGGGGTGTTTGAGATCGATAGCTTCTATCCCCAGAAGGAGAGAGACCGTCTAGCAATAAGGCTCAACGGCCTGATTGCGTCCCCCTCTTTTGCCGCCTGGATGGCGGGACCTCCCCTTGATATCGAGAGAATGCTGTATTCCTCCCGTGGCCAACCACAGGCCTCAATAATCTATCTCGCTCACCTCTCGGAATCAGAGCGACAGTTCGTGGTCACTTTAATCCTCTCCAGGCTGATAACCTGGATGCGAAGACAATCTGGAACTCCGGACCTCAGGGCACTGGTCTATATGGATGAGGTGTTTGGCTTCGCTCCACCTACCGCCGAGCCGCCATCGAAAAAGCAGATCCTGACCATTCTCAAGCAGGGTCGAGCTTACGGGGTAGGCATGGTCCTCTCCACTCAGAATCCGGTTGACCTGGATTACAAAGCGATGTCCAATGCCGGGACATGGATGATCGGCAGACTGCAGACGGAAAGGGATAAGGCCAGGATTCTGGAGGGAATAGAATCGGTCTCCGGCCAGACGGATATGAAGCTCTTCGACCGGCTGATCTCAAATCTGGGCAAGCGACAGTTCGTCCTTCAATCGGCCAAGGCCAAAGAGCCGGTGATCTTCACCAGCCGGTGGTCGATGTCCTACCTGGCAGGTCCATTAGATAGAAACCAGATCGAGAGGTTGACCCGTGATCACCCTCTGCGCAGCATTTCCATATCCTCTTCCTCCGCCGGCGCTGGGGCTGCCTATGGGACCGCCGCTAGCACGAGCTTCAAGATCGCCTCAGCTGCCGCCTCACAGGAAACGCTGCGGCAGGAAGGAGGAATGGAGATGACCAGGAGAAGCTCTGGTGGATTCCCTCCAGCCTCTGGAGAGATATCCAGGGATGAGAGCCAGGTGGCTCCCCAGGTGGATCCATCCAGTGCGGTCTATTATCTGGATCCATCAGCCCCCTGGGCATCTCAGGTGCGGTCAATACCCGGAGGAAGGCGGCTCCAAGCAGGCCTGATCGCCCGTGTCCATCTCAAATATGATGACAATAAAGCAGCGGTCGATCATACCGAGGAATGGGAAGCGATTTTCTTCCCCCTTAGCAAACGCTTCGATCCCAAGTCGGCAATTAACGTCGATTATGACGATAGAGATCTGGCCAGCAGGCCGCCCGACAGGGCAATCTACCTGCTGGCTAAAGCAGATCTGGATAAAGCGTCCTACTTCAAAGAAGCGAAAAGCGCCTTGCAGGATCATCTGGTAAGAAGTCGCAGCATAAGCATCCTACGCAATCCTGCCCTGGATTTGTACTCCAGGGTGGGCGAGTCGAGGAATGATTTTGAGAGAAGATGCTTCCAGGCAGCTGAGGATAAGGCAGATGCGGAAATGGCGAAGCTCAAAGATAAGTATGAGTCCTCCATCAACCGAATAAAATCCCAGCTCAACAACGCTGATCGAAGGGTTCGAGAGCTCAATACAGATACCCGTCAGAGGCAACAGGAAGAGCTGCTCCACGGTGCTGGCGATCTTCTATCAGGGCTTCTCGGTGGCCGGCGTCGCTCCCTGAGCCTGGGCGGGGCAGCATCCCGGCGCTCAATGACGATTCGCACTCAGGAGCGTCTGCGCTCTGCAGAAGAGAAGAAAGAGGAAAAGGAGAGAGAGCTGGAGGAGCTCGAGGATAAGCTGGCAGAGGAGATTTCACAGATCTCCGATCGATGGAAGGTAGCGGCCGATCAGATCGAAGAGATCAAGATTCCCCTGGAAAAGGCAGACGTTGATGTGGAAGAGATGAGCGTCTTGTGGATTCCAGTAGGATGAAACATCTTTTTTTCAGATGTGCCTTAAAAAAATAATTGATCTCATAGCTATGGGGTAGCCCAAGAGCTCTCACTCTCGGCAGGTGCCTCGCTTGTTGATCTGAGGATGTACCGGAGCCGGCCTATGTAGCATCCTCTTTCCAGATGCCAAACAGATCATAGTATTGCTGCAAATCAACTGGAAAGCCGTCAATCCTTCCCATCAGGCTCGGCATTATGGAAAATCACATGTGCAAGCATATTATCCGCCTTGCATTAGAAGTCGAAATAAGCCGGCCCTATTGAGTAGTACATCTCTGCCGGAATGCCATTTATCAGCCCATTCTTGTCAGGCTCGGGCAGTCCTGCAAAAGCGGAGCTCTGGTTCCAGCTGGCATCTATCTCGTGAACAGGGGTCATAATCCTGTTCACAGAGTATGGAGAATCCTGTTTCGAGCCGTTTTGGGGTTTATCATTCGTCTCATTGCCAGCACTAAAAGGAGAGGTTATGCCCAGCCAGTCCTCGCTAAGTGGGTCCGCCTCGCTCAGATTGCTTTGACTGCCAGCCGCAGGCGGACTGCTCTTTGGCCCCAGATTTTTCTCCAGCCACGCCCGTCCAAAGTCGCCGCCAACCTTCTGAACCTTATCAGTGCCGCTCATTGCCTGTGCAAAGGCCAAAAGAGAGAGCGCCATAAGCAAGATCAGAATCCACCTCATTAGAACCGTCTCCTCGCATTTTTTAGGAACATAATTCGGCTGCTGATTAAGATAAAGATATGCGGCTTGATATTTATAGCCAACTCTCCTCTATTAATGGTCCTGACCAGCAGTGATACCCTGATAGATCAGCCGAAAAAAGATAAAAAGAGCATGCCGGCCCCAACAATAATAAAAAAATGATATGATAATTCAGTCAGGAACCGGGGATTCTCAATTCCTCAGCTGTGAGACGATCACCCTCTGTTATGCTCCTCCAATAGATGAAACTTCAGCTCTTCCTTCGACTCAAATATCATGCGACAGATCTTGCATTTGAACTTACCTTCTCTCTTTGATCCGGTGCTGTCCATCAAAACACCTCGAATCAAGATGGCTATTTAATTCATTATTATTTCAGCTTTTCCATTCTCAAGCTTATGCTATCCATTCATAAGCAGATCAAAGCTCCATGAGGAAACTGCTTTGCTGGGCAAACGCTTATACTCAAATAGAGACTAGTAAGATTCAGATAATAGATTCAGGCTTCCGGATACCATCAAAGGTATCCAGATACCTTGAATCGGCTAAAAAGAGGATTAGCAGAAAGAGGATAGTGGTTTTCATGGCAAAAAAATATAAGTGCACTCTCTGCGGCTACATCTATGACCCCAAGATAGGAGATCCGGACTCCGGCATCGCCCCCAACACTCCCTTTGAGGAATTGCCAGACAGCTGGACCTGTCCCCAATGTGGTGCATCAAAGAGCGACTTCGAAGAGCTTAAATGAATTGCAGCCAGGTGGAGGAGAGATGACCCTTGTAAGAGAGATCAAACCGGGAGTATTTTCCATCGGGGCGATAGACTGGGACCGCAGGCTATTTGACGCCCTGATCGCCCTGCCCGATGGAACCAGCTACAACTCATATCTGGTCCGGGGAAAGAACAAGATCGCGCTCATCGATGCCGTGGATTCTACTATGGCCGATGTGCTCATAGAAAACCTGAATGCTCTGGGCATAAAGAAGATCGACTACATCATAGTCCAGCATGCCGAACAGGATCACACCGGGAGCCTTGGCCGGCTGGTTGAGCTATATCCCGATTCCACAGTTGCCGGCTCGGCCAGATGCCTGGAGCTGCTGGTTGAGTTCGGCCTGGTGGATAAAAAGAGAACGCAGGAGCTGAAGGACGGCGATGTAATCGATCTGGGAGGCAAGAGCCTGCAGATAATCTCCGCGCCCTGGGTTCACTGGCCAGATACCATATTGTCCTATCTTGCCGCGGACAGAATTCTCTTCAGCTGCGATTTTCTGGGATCGCATCTAGCCACCAGCACTCTATATGCAGATGAGGCAGTGGTCTATAGAGCTGCAAAGAGATATTATGCAGAGATCATGATGCCCTTCCGCCAGCACATTAGAAAGCACCTGGAAAGGATATCGAATTATGATATTGACATAATTGCCCCCAGCCACGGCCCCATCCATGCCCGTCCAGAATTCATACTAAATGCCTATGGAGAATGGGCCTCGGACGAGGTGAAAAACCAGGTGGTTTTGCCCTTTGTTTCCATGCACGGTTCGACAAAAGCCATGACCGACTATATCGCAGATGCTCTGATCGCCAGGGGAATCGAGGTCAAACGATTCGACCTCACCAACAGCGATATAGGTTTGCTGGCCGAGGCTCTGGTCGATGCTTCAACCATTGTAATTGGCACGCCCACAGTGCTCGCAGGCGCTCATCCCCTTGCCCTTTATGCTGCCATCCTGGCCAATGCCCTCCGGCCGAAGACCAGGTACGCATCCATAATCGGATCATATGGCTGGGGAGGGAAGATGCTGGAACAGATCACCCAGGCTATGCCCAATCTCAAGCTGCAGCTCTTCGATCCGGTGGTGGCCAAAGGATATCCCAAGGAGGCCGATTTCCGCCGTCTGGACCGGCTGGCGGATGAGATTTTAGCCAAGCACCGTGAACTAATGCATGCCCAAAGCGCGACCAATTGAAAGCTCAGAAATGATGAATACAATCTCATCGATCCTCAGGGTAAGATGACCGTCAAGAGATTCGTTTGCAGGTGGCCATGATAGCAGAATCTATGCTCATCTACATTATCGTCCTCCTGCTGACGGGAATGGTTGTGGGATTTGCCTGCGGCATGCTGGGGGTGGGAGGTGGATTCATCATGGTGCCGGTGCAGATCTGGGCTCTGACATCCATGGGAGTGGATCCAACTCTATCCACCAGGGTGGCTTTTGGCACCTCCCTTGCGGTCATACTGCCCACATCGCTCTGCGGATGCCATGGTCATAACTGCCAAGGAGTAGTCCTCTGGCGTCCAGGAGTGACATTGGGCCTCTCTGGCCTGGTAGGTGCCTTTCTGGGCGGAACCATTGCCGCTCATGCTCCGGGGGAGCTGCTCAGGATGATCTTTGGGATTATTATCATGGGAGGAGCTCTGCGAATGATATATGCCCGGGATCTGCGGCGAGGAAGGCCCGAGGTGGTGAGCAGCCTTTTGCCTTATATTCTATGGGGGGTAGTGGTTGGAGTTATCTCCGGGCTCGCAGGAATAGGGGGTGGCGTGATCCTTGTTCCTGCTATGGTAATTGCCATGGGCTTTACCATGTATCAGGCGGTTGGCACATCAACTGTTGCCATTGCCTTTAACGCTGTGGGAGGGACGATTGCCTATGCCATCAATGGATGGGGGGTAGCTGGGCTTCCCGCCTACTGTGTGGGCTATATCGATCTGCTTCAGTTCGTTCTCTTAGCAGGAGCAAGCATGCTGACTGCCCATTGGGGAGTGAATTTCACCCATAAAATGTCCGAGGAGAAGCTCAAGAGGATCTTCATCGCCCTGATGATCCTCATCGGCCTGAAGATGATGGGATTATTTGATTTGATGGGATTTTAGCGACGCCAATTACTATGGGAAGATCGACGAGGATTTTCATTTGTGCCGTACTAAAGGGGCATTCCCCACATGGGGTACCACTTGGCCATATCCTTCTCTATTGGCAGCTCCTTTTGCATCAGTGACCTCAGCCGGAACTCCATTGCAGTGTCGCGTTGCTTGTTGGATTTCGGCACAAAGGGATAGTATGATCCCAGCTTGAAGCTATAGATCCAGTATACAGTAGCCACTCCCTTGAAGCGATAGACTGCCGCCAAGAGCTGAGTTCCGAATCCCTGCTCCATCAATATCTGGCAGATCATTTGAATATTGGCCACCAGATCCTCAAAATCCTGGTCGGTCAGGATCACCCAGATATAGCCGTACTCATCTTTCTGGAGGTTGTGCGATGTGCCCGACTCCTGGAAGCTCAGCTTGAGGAGGGCTTCAATCTCTTTACTGGCAGATTCATAGTAAGAGGACTCCATGGGTTTGAAGCATAACCCAGCCTGTCCATCCGGCACAAGATCGAGGTTGGCATCCATTGTCACCGCAGCGGTGGAGATGGCAAATAGCCGGTCGATCTTGGCCTCGGGCAGGCGCGTCTTTCCCATAATGGAATCCAGAAATCCCATCTTCAGCTCTCCAGTCCCTGCTCAATTCTCTGCAGAGCTTCGATCCTGGCCTCCAGAGTGGGGTGGGTCGAGAAGAGGTTCATGATGGAAGAGCGGCTGAAGGCAGGCACTATGAACAGAGCGCTTACGGGCCCCTCCACCTTTCTCAGATCCTCTGTGGGCACCCGAAAGCCGCTTATCTTCATCAATGCACTCACCAGGATGGAGGGCTGCCCGGTGATGATTGCAGCTCCGCGGTCGGCGGCAAACTCCCGGTATCGGGAGAGGGCTCGTATCAGTATGAAGCTCAAGACCCACACCGCCAGGGAGACCACGAATACCACTATGAAGCTGCCTCCTGAGTCGCGACCGCGCCCGCCTCCACTGCCCATGAACGGCATGGATCTGACCAGGATCTGGGCCATGGAAGATAGGAACGTGGCTATGGTCATCACCATCATATCCCTGTTCTTAACATGAGTCAATTCATGGGCCAGCACCGCCTCCAGCTCGCTGTGATCGAGCTTTTGCATAATGCCCGTGGTCACCGCCACCACCGCATTCTTCTGGTTCCTGCCGGTAGCGAAGGCATTTGGCATTGAGCTGTTTACCACTGCTATTTTGGGCATGGGCAAATCGGCGATGGCGCAGAGCCGGGAGACGATTTGATGAAGCTCGGGAGCTTCACTCTCCGAGACCATCTTAGCGCCCATGGTCGACAGGATCATCTTATCTGAATAGTAGTATTGAAGGAGCATGAACCCGCCAATGAATAAAATAATTACTATATTATCGACGCCCTGGGAGACCAGAACTGCCAGAAACGCCAGGTAGAGGACCGCCAAAAGGATCATGGTCAGAAGCATTCTGGCTTCAAGCCCTCGATCTGCCTTCCATCTCATCATATCTTGAATTCACCCTCGATATACCTTGATTGCATCAGCCAGCATTTGTCGCTACTCAGATATGGATCTTCTCATGGATCATTCATGGATGAAGTTATATGGAAGTAATAAGAAAAAGGATTGAGGATAAAGAGGTGGATCATATGGCACAGGCGAAAATGGGCGACACCGTAAAGGTGCACTACACCGGCAAGCTGGGGACAGGGGTTATATTCGATACATCAGAAGGAAGCGATCCGCTGGAGTTTGAGATTGGATCTGGCGCTTTCATACCCGGCTTTGAAGAGGCTGTAGTCGGCATGAGCCCTGGCGAGTCAAAGAAGGTCCAGATCCCTCCGGAAAAGGGCTATGGCAATTACAGGGAAGAGCGGGCTATAACCATGGATAAAAAGGATTTCCCTTCAGACCTCGTTCCCGTCGAGGGAATGAGCCTTGAGATCTGCACCTCCGAGGGTACCTATGTCCCTGCGCAGATTACAGATGTTACAGAGACCACAGTCACTCTGGATGCAAATCATCCCCTCGTCGAGCAGACGCTTTATTTCGATATTATGCTATTAGAGATAACGAAGAGCATGGAAAAGTCTGCTCAGTAAGAGAAGATTTGGCCATTCAGCGAAGAGCCATAGATTTTGGGGAGAGGGGCAGGATTATGCCCCAACCTCCCGGAAAAAAGCGTATCTATCCAGAATATGTGACCCTCATATTCCATTTGTTTATAATGCCTTTATCCAGCCTTGACAGATCCATAACCCTGAGTATCCAGTTTCCTTCTGCAGGCTGGCCTACGAAAGCCTGCAATTCTGGATCTATCTGCGAGTCATAGGTCTTGACCAGGTTATCCTGATCGAAGCCTCCTCTATCATGGATAATGGCAGTCTTTCCAGAAGGAGATAGTATCTCCACCCTCAAATCTCCAATGAAGGGATGAGTTATATCCACCATGGTCACAACTCTCTGGACGATTCCTTTCTTATCAAGATTCATCGCCACGCTAGCCCCTCTCGGATCATTATCTGGTATTAGCTCATTCGGCTCCAGATCCTTGCTAACTTCCATTTCAGAGGCCTCTTTCTCGATCTCAATTGACCATCTATTGAGCACACCCTTGTCAATGGCCGCTACATCTGCTACGGTTAGCGACCACTGGCCATTGATTGGCGAACCTGCCAGACCCCCTAATGAAGGCAGCGAATTGGAGTCATATGTCTTTATCAGATTGCCTTCACTCCCTCCCTCGCGATTATGAATCATAGCTCTTTTACCGGATGGCGAGATGAGCTCCACCTTCAAGTCGCTGATATAAGAATGAGATATATCGAGGCTTAAATAGATCCTGGAAGCCCTTCCTTCTTCAGAGATATTCAATGAGCTGCTCACTCCATGAACATCATTGTCAGGTATGGCAATAGATACATTTGCCTCCCCTTTAACTGTGTCGGAAGAGATCACCGGCCCCACAACAAAGGATATTACCTCTCCTGGTTCACTGATATCTGAAATTATAAAACCTGAATCGGAGCGATCCCATATCTTTGAAGATGGATTGGTATCATGTGATAGAGCAACGCCATTGACCTTCTTGTATAGATCCGATCCATCACCATAGTTGAGTCCCCTTTCAAGATGCAGGCTGCCATCTCTCTGAAGCAGAGCACATTGAAAATGCTTGGATGGCGAACCCTCCTGCCACTCATTGGACCCAAGAATGTCGCAGTGATAGACAGCCAATCCACTGGAGGGAAGAGCCCTGTC
>ENA-UOOK01004108-UOOK01004108.1-fermentation-metagenome-genome-assembly--contig:-NODE-4108-length-15916-cov-9.211840_pt1 | contig 15916 bp, 13 predicted proteins | sample MGYA00245777_ERZ724023 | MGnify/ENA primary metagenome ERZ724023 (study PRJEB28704, sample SAMN03018312) | fermentation metagenome | biome: anthropogenic terrestrial biome; feature: soil; material...
TCCATGCAGCCATAATCAGCCAAGATGATAAAAAGCCGATATGTTTGTTGAAACCGACCGTATTGTAAATTAATTCACCTCCGGCTGTATGAAACAACGGAGACAGCTCACTATACACAAGTGCAATTGGTAGAATTGCAAGTGTCATGAGACCGAATGCTAAGAATGTACCGGCACCACAGTATGTGAAAAATACAGAGTCCCAATAACTTACGTAAGTAAAAATAGAACCTGTCGCTACTGTGTAAACGAAAATCAATGCCAAGCTTTTTTGTAATCCATTTTCTTTTTTTCCATTAGTAGACATATTTTTCTACCTCCTTTTCGTATTCTACTTAATACGCTAGATACTTTAGTCCTTTTATTAACCCTAATCAAGTTAAAAATTTAACAATGTTTTGATACTTTTTTTATAAATTTTATATATTTTTTAAGTTAGGCGTATTTGTTTAAACTGTACATAAAATGAGTAGTATATCAGCTTGTATAGTGTAGTTGTTCAAACAGCTAACAAGATTTATGTAGGAACACACCGATACTCGCCTTATTATCTTCTGAGCTTACGCCAGTTCTTATTTTCTAAAAGTTTACTTTTGCAGGCCTTTTTATTATGCATAAGAAAGCATCTAAATATCCAAAATTCTTTTTTATTCAAACCCAATTAATTCGGTTATTGAACTAAGTCATAGCAAGTGATATAATACTCTTAAAGTCGTATTGATAGAATATCATATCGGATTACTAAAGTTAAAAGGAGAATCAAATAATGGAACGGGCTAATCTATTACAATTACAAAATGGCAGTGATGTAAGGGGGATTGCTTTGACAGGAATCGAAGGGGAGAATGTCAACCTGACACCGGATGTTGTAAGAATCATAGCGGCTTCCTATGCACTTTGGATGGCAAGAAAAAGTAATAAACCGATCGGGGAACTGATCCTTGGTGTTGGGCACGACTCAAGATTATCGGCAGGCAGCCTTAAAAATGGGGTTATTGACGGACTGCTTTTGGCGGGATGTCAGGTTATGGACTGTGGCTTATGCTCTACGCCATCGATGTTTATGGGAATTGTTTTTAAAGAGACCCATTTTGATGGTTCTATTATGATTACAGCAAGTCATTTGCCATTTAATCGAAACGGACTGAAGTTTTTTAATCAAAACGGAGGACTGAATAGTACCGATATTAAGGAGATTTTATTAGAGGCAGAAAAACTTACATTACCACAAAAATCAAACAACAGGCAAGCGAATAAATTGAATTTAATTGATTTTTACAGTAGGTTTTTAAGAGATAAAATTAAGCAGGGAGTAAACAGTGAAGATTATGACCACCCTTTAAAAGGGCTTAAAATTGTTGTTGATGCCGGTAACGGCTCCGGCGGTTTCTTTGTTGAACAGGTTTTAAAGCCTTTGGGAGCGGATACAGTAGGAAGTCAATTTCTTAATCCGGATGGCAGCTTTCCTAATCATATTCCGAATCCGGAAAATGAAACCGCAATGGAAGCAATCCGTAAGGCTACCCTGGATAACAAGGCAGATCTCGGTATCATATTTGATACGGATGTGGATCGTGCGGCGGTGGTATTTGCCAATGGGGAAGAGGTTAATCGAAACCGGCTGATCGGTCTGATAGCAGCCATTCTTTCTAAATACCATCCACATACAACAATTGTGACAGATTCCGTAACTTCCGATCATCTGACGGAATTTATCGAGAAAACACTTGCTATGAAGCATCACCGCTTCAAAAGGGGATATAAAAATGTAATAAATGAGGCAATCCGTTTAAATCAGGAAGGTATAGAAACGCATACAGCAATCGAGACTTCCGGGCATTGTGCATTTAAAGAAAACTATTTTCAGGACGATGGAGCTTATTTGGTTGTAAAAGTATTGATAGAAGCCGCAATATGCCAAAATCAGGGGAAATCGATTGAAACCCTTATAGAAGATTTAAAGGAGCCAAAGGAGAGTAAGGAGTTTCGCATGAGAATAACAGCGGAAGATTTCAAAGCTTATGGTGCTAATGTGCTAAAAAGCTTTGAAGAATATGCAGCCAAACAACCGGGGTTCTATCCGGTAGCAAATAATTATGAAGGAGTTCGGGTTTCCTTTCGAGATGAGAAGGTAACTGGTTGGATGCTGCTCCGAATGTCTCTGCATGACCCGCTGATGCCTTTGAATATTGAAACGGATACGAAAGGCGGAGTGAAGGTAATCCTGGAATGTCTGATGCTATTCTTGGGAAAGCAGAAACAATTGGATATCACAAGTCTAATATAGAAGCTAAATAATATGGCAGCTTTTTATCCATATTTTCTATTTCATTGCAGCAGGTCTATGTCTTGTGAATTGCTCTGCCAATTTCATCTTGCAGGATCCCATAGAATTGGATATTGCAGGAACTGGTAGAAGTGACATTAAGATAGATAAAATGGTGTTGCTATTCACACCCGCCATGTATACCATGTTAGATTTCGACAAATGTATCCGATTCAGAGACGCTTTCGCTTAAACTTCATTACGTAGCGGTACATAAGACTCCAAAATACGGAGCCAAAGTACCGACGAATGCAAATACTCCTTACCGGATATCATTTGTCGAAATCATATCATGGTATACATGATGGGTGTGAACAGTAACATGATACTCATATCATTACCGAAGATTGATAAAAAAGCTTGAAAAAGAGTGTCCGGAGGACTACTATATAGGATAATATAAAATTTAAGGCAGGAATGTGAGAAAATTTCATAAAGCTTTATAGCTTCAAACGGGAAGAAACCAGGAGGGATGGTAGGTATGCTGACGATTAGAATTGAGAAAACCACTACACCGAAGGAACTGCCGGGTGCAGATAATCCTTTGGAATTCGGAACTATTTTCACGGATCATATGTTTTTAATGAATTATGAGACGGGCAGGGGATGGTTCGATCCGCGAATTGTTCCCTATCAATCTTTAAGCCTTGAGCCTTCTGCCATGGTTTTTCATTATGGTCAGGAGATGTTTGAGGGGTTAAAGGCGTATAAGGCAGCGGATGGCAGGACCCTGTTATTCCGTCCGAATAAGAACATAGAAAGAGCAAACCGTTCGAACCGCAGGCTGTGCATTCCGGAAATTCCGGTAGAGGATTTTCTTCAGGCTTTAAAGGCCATTGTTAAAATGGAGGAAGCCTGGATTCCCACGAAGGAAGGCACCTCCCTCTATATCCGTCCGTTTGTGATTGCTACGGATCCTTTCCTGGGAGTAAGGCCGGCAAACACCTATCTGTTTGTCATTATTCTGTCTCCCGTTGGCGCTTATTATCCGGAGGGATTGAATCCGGTAAAAATATGGATCGAGGATGAATATGTCCGCGCGGTAAGAGGCGGAATCGGAGAGGCGAAAACCGGCGGTAATTATGTGGCATCCATGCGGTCCCAGGTGAAGGCCCATGAGGAAGGATATTCCCAGGTGCTTTGGCTGGACGGCGTTCATAGAAAGTATATTGAAGAAGTCGGAGCTATGAATATCTTTTTTAAGATAAATGGTACGATCGTAACTCCGGAGCTGAATGGAAGTATACTGCCGGGGGTAACAAGAGACTCGGTTCTCGAGCTCTGCAGAGAGTGGGGATTGCCGGTTAAGGAAACCAAGATCTCCATTGATGATATCTATGAAGCACATTCGAAGGGACTTTTAGAGGAGGTATTCGGTACCGGTACGGCAGCAGTGATTTCTCCGGTCGGACAGCTGCGCTGGGAGGATCATATCATGCAGGTACAGGATGGAGGAATCGGTCCGGTAAGCCAGAAGCTTTATGATACGTTAACCGGAATTCAATTAGGGAAAATAGAAGATCATAATCATTGGACGGTTGAAGTGTAAACCTTTCCGGTGCTATATATTGAAGTATCTCCCAAGAAGTTATATAATAGCAATGTATTACAGTAGTTACTATTCACACCCATCATGTATATCATGTTATGATTTCAACAAATATATCCGAATTCGGAGATGCTTTCGCTTAGTTGCATTACGTAACGGTACATAAGGCTCCAAAATACGGAGCCAAAGTACCGACGAATGCAAATACTCCTTATCGGATATCATTTGTCAAAATCATATTATAGACTTTGCTGTGGGTGTGAACAGTAACTTACAGTATCAATTAATTAAAAATAATCATCCTTGGACGGTTGAAATTTCGGCCCTGTTTCATGTATAATAAGAAAGGTAATCGCTTATTCATGGCAAGGGAAATTATGGTTTCCTTTCAATCGGCAAGTTTGTCTTAGCTTTAAATAGGACAAGAAGAAATTATATTTTTGAGGAGGTATTAGATGAATCAAGCATATGCGGAAGCGGGTGTGAAAAGGCAGGAAACAGCAGCTTCCTTAGCATTACGTGGTCTTATTATTTTGGGGATTGTGCTGGGTGTTCTTTTTATGTTCCTCGGCGGAATTTTCAGTATTATTGGTATTGTTCTTGTAATTGTATTAGGCTTTATTTTTCCAAAACTGAATGTGGATTATGAGTATGTCTATGTAGACGGGCAATTGGACTTTGATAAAATTACCGGAAAAGCAAGACGCAAGACCATGCTGCGAATCGACTTTGACCAGGTTGAGGTTATGGCTCCTGCAAATTCTCATGCATTGGATGAGTACACCTATAAGCAATTGGAGACGAAGGATTATTCATCCAGAGGCAAGGATAGTAAGCCCTATGTCATCATCGTTAGCAAGGGCGAGAAGAGATTGAAAATTTTATTTGAGCCAAATGAGAAAATGATTGAAATGATCAAACAGAAGGCACCCAGAAAGGTATCTGTTTATTAAAAGCTGTAGTGATATAAAACGCTTTATCAAGCCGGCTTATAATTGACTATAGGAAAGGTTATATCGTTATTCAGTAATGATATAGCCTTTTTTCATTAGAGAATCCGGATAACATTTTTTCTGACCGCTATGTTAAGCCAGATTGGATGCTCTCTTCGGATGTTTCATCTGGCAAATAAATATGAAATTCATTCTGTATACTGTACTCAAGTGTAGATATTTGGGATTTTATTCAAATTATTAAGTGTTGACAAGAATAGCATTATTCGTTATACTTTTTAAAATTATAACCTAACGTTATAGCAGCATAATCAAAATGGTCTTAATTCCTTATCGGATATCATTTGTCGAAATCATAACATGGTATACATGATGGGTGTGAACAGTAACCATACGATATGCCGGATTGAGTGTGACTGCAACATAACTGTAACTATAAATTGAGTTTATTAGAAAGTGAGGAAGAAAATAACATGGGACAAATCATCGGTGATGGTATAACATTTGACGATGTGCTCTTAGTACCTGCATATTCCGAGGTACTGCCATATCAGGTAGAATTAGCTACCCAATTAACGAAAAAAATCAGATTGAATATTCCGTTAATGAGTGCTGGCATGGACACCGTAACGGAGCACCGTATGGCGATTGCGATGGCCAGACAGGGCGGCATTGGTGTTATTCATAAAAATATGTCGATTGAGCAGCAGGCAGAAGAGGTAGATAAGGTAAAGCGTTCGGAAAACGGCGTAATTACGGATCCGTTCTATTTGTCCCCGGAACATACACTGCAGGATGCAAATGATCTTATGGCAAAATACCGGATATCCGGTGTTCCGATCACAGAGAATGGGAAAAAGTTAGTTGGTATTATAACAAACCGTGATTTGAAATTTGAAACCGATCTTACAAAGAAAATTAAAGAATCTATGACCAGTGAAGGGCTGATTACGGCAAAGGAAGGCATAACACTGGAGGAAGCCAAGAAGATCCTTTGGAGGGCAAGAAAGGAAAAACTTCCACTGGTGGATGATGAGGGCAATTTAAAGGGTTTAATCACAATTAAGGATATTGAAAAGCAGATAAAATATCCTCTTTCCGCAAAGGACGACCAGGGACGCCTTCTTTGTGCAGCTGCAGTGGGAATTACCAATAATATATTGGAACGTGTTGATGCTCTTGTAAAGGCGAAGGTAGATGCCATTGTTATCGATACCGCGCATGGCCATTCCGCCAACGTACTTAAGGTAATTAGGATGGTTCGTGACAACTATCCGGATATTCAGATCATAGCAGGAAATGTGGCAACTGCAGAAGCAACGCTTGCTTTAATCGAAGCAGGTGTCGATGCGGTGAAGGTCGGAATCGGGCCGGGATCCATCTGTACTACCAGAGTGGTAGCAGGAATCGGTGTGCCTCAGATTACAGCAGTTATGAATGCATATAGCGCGGCTAAGGCACATAGTATCCCGATTATCGCGGATGGCGGTATCAAATATTCCGGGGATATTACGAAAGCTCTGGCTGCCGGTGCGAATGTATGTATGATGGGCAGCATCTTTGCCGGAACGGATGAGAGCCCCGGAGAATTCGAGCTTTACCAGGGAAGAAAATACAAGGTTTACCGTGGGATGGGATCCATTGCTGCTATGGAGAAAGGAAGCAAGGATCGTTACTTCCAGACAAATGCCAAGAAACTGGTACCGGAAGGCGTGGAAGGCCGCGTGGCATATAAGGGAACGGTTGAGGACACAGTATTCCAGCTGGTCGGAGGCTTAAGAGCCGGTATGGGTTATTGCGGAGCAAAGGATATTAAGACGCTCCAGGATACCGGTAAATTTGTCAAGATTTCAGCAGCATCTTTAAGAGAAAGCCACCCTCATGATATTCATATTACGAAGGAAGCACCGAACTACAGCGTAGACGAATAAGTATTATAGAATACAGGCAGGGAATATTCATTTGCGAATAGCCCTGCCTGATTTGTTTGTCTTTGGCATCCAAGAACCATCTGCGATACGATTTACGGGTGGCTGGTATTCTGACTGAGCTATTCTGGAATAGGCAAAAGGCATTGACATACCGGAAAATAACCAATACAATAGAGGTTATTACGAATGGTTAATTGATGAACAAAAGGTGAGCGCAATGAGCAGAATCTTGACAAAACAGGAATGGAAAAGAAGAAAAAGAATAAAAAGAGCGGTAATGCTTCTGTTTATTTTTGTGTTTTTTATAGGTATTATAGGGGTATCGGCATATCTCGTCCGTAATTTACTATCCGATCGTTTGAGCCTAAACCGGAATACTACCGAGGTATTGTCGGACAATCTATTAAAGGGAATAGAGATTAAGCAAAGCTTTTTAACGCCGAATGAGTATTCCAGGCCACAGACACCTTTGAAAAAGGTTACGGGAATTGTGATTCATTATACGGCGAATCCGGGTACTTCTGCGGATAATAACCGTAGCTATTTTGAAGGTCTGGCAGAGAAGGGAACTACATCTGCAAGCAGCCATTTCGTTGTCGGGATCGAGGGCGAAATCATCCAGTGCATTCCAATGACGGAAGTCGCTTATGCATCCAATAACCGCAATGAAGACACCATTTCCGTAGAATGCTGCCATCCGGATGAAACAGGAAAATTTACTTCCGATACGTATGACTCTCTGGTTTCTCTTACCGCTGCTTTATGTGTAGAATATAACCTGAAGGAAGAGGACATTATCCGGCATTATGATGTCACCGGAAAGCTCTGTCCGTTGTATTTTGTAGAGCATGAGGATGCGTGGACTGCTTTCAAAGATGATGTCATGAAGAAAGCGGCAGTGCTGGAAAGCAAATCGAAATAGATGAAAGGGAATAAGAATTGCATCAAAGTAAATTGAAAATGCAACCAGACAAAAGGACCTCCCCGGCAGCAGATTATATTCTGCTACCGGAGAGGTCCTTTTAAATGTTATATTATGCTGATATTTTAAAGTTTGATGTACTACCCAATTTAGAGATGGAAAAGATAGAATTTTTCGATTCACTGCCTGATAATTGGACTTATCCAGAATGATGAGGTGAAATAATTCCTATAAATAGGCATACTCCAACTGCATATCAGCAGAACTATAAACGTGAAATTATCACTTTTCATATTTTCTCCATTATTTGCAGCTATTAATAATTTGATTAACCAGAAAAACCTTCATCTGTTACAAAAGTGACACTTCCTTTGATAATACCTGAACTAATTAACTCAACTTTCCCACCACATAGCTGGTGGAAAAGATTGATTTTTCATGCAAAATTTCCGCATAAATTGCTACATTGACATAAAAATAGTACCAAACGTTGGTATAATAAGATTAGCAAAACCAAAACCACAAATATCCTTAAAAGTAAAGTGGGTGAATGGATGAGGTTCCAAGCCTTATTTAGGCTTTGTTTGGGTTTAAGCTGGGAAAGTTGAGTAATTAATGATAAAAAGCTTTATTCCTTTTTTCGGTTTTTTAGTGCGATGTTTCTTGTTTCAATAACAATATCTTTATCCACAGTATATTTTGTATTGTCTACAATAATTTCGTTTGATAACAGTCCTATTTCAATGGTTTTATCTTTTGTAACCATTTTTATTATTTGATGTCCATCTTTTGGTTCTTTATTATCTGGTGCCTCAGTCAATATTAGAGATGCAAATTGACTATACATACTATATAAATCATCATTATTATTAATATTTATTTCTTTACCACCATATAAAAAATCTATTTCAACAATACTATTGTATAAATCCTCTGTAAAAATATCATTATTATATACATTCGAATCAGACGATGTCTTATTGCTTTTTTTATTACATGCAGAAAGAATCAAAATTAGGCTAAAAAATAACAATGCAAATATAAAAGTTTTTTTCATATTAATCTCCTTTTTAAAAATTCATTATAGTTTCTAATTGAAAAAAATGATAATTGATCTTAAAAATATTTTATATTATCAGACTTGTAAATCTATTAGTATAATTTTACTTCTTTATGGAGAATATGTCAAATGCAAAAGATGGGCATATTATCCTATTTGGAAGACGTTGACAATGTAATAATATGGTGTATAATACATTATATTAGCTCATATTACCAATATATGATAGAAGTGAGTGAATAAAAATATTGGTATATGACTAATTGGTGAAATATGTAATACACAACAGAAAACAGAAATCTTTCAAATTTTTAATAGGAGGTAACAGTTATGAAAAACATATTTATTAAGGGATTAATAGGGATTATATTTAGTATTGGATTATTGAGTATAGCTGCATCTGCAAAAACAAAAAATAGTTTAACAATAGAATCCTTAACTGTTCCAAATGATGCTCAGATTTACGCAGAAAATATAGCTTCAGAAATGGTATCTAATGTAAGCTTGAATCCAAGTTTTTATGGCGTAGATGCTGCTGATTTTTCGGAATGGATGCTTGGTAACCCATATACAATATTTTCAGCTGACAATAATATAGTAAATAATAATGATGTTTATTATTTCCCTATTTTGGATGGTGATGAAATAAAGGTTATATTAAGCGTATATAAAGTAAATGGCGAATGGAGTGCAACCATATCAAAAGATAATTCAGATGAATTAAATGAATTAGCACAACTGAATGATAATAATGTGTATATGTTATATACATCTGAAGGAAAATTATACGCAGAGAATAAAAATCATAAAAAAATAATTGAAGAAGTAAAAATTGAAATAGCAAACAAAAATAGTACTTCCGATATAGAGGAATTCATCAATAAATCTCATCAATAAATCATTTGAAAAGAAACATAATCTTATAAAAGAAAAGTTTGGTTCAAATCTTTCTGATGTTAACATCATAGACGTTACGACTAATAACATAAATGTAGGAAGCAAATTGAAAGAAAAGTCAACTCAACTTTCTTATGGAAAAGATTCTTCAGGATTAATATCTTCATTAAGCTATACTCCAGCTGTTATAACAATGACAAATGGATACGCATGCGATATGACTGGATGTTTAGTTCCTCAAACAGATTCTTCAGGGACTTATCAAGGTTTATGTTGGGCAGCTTGTACCGCATCAATAGTAAATTACCGTTTATATGGAACCAAACAATATTATGCATACAATATTGCTGACTATGAGGGGATTGGTTATTCGACAGGCGCAAGCTTGTCTAAATCTGTAAGCTCTCTAAAGGACTTTGGTGTTAGCGGATATGGTGCATCTACTACTCAAGCAACTTACTCTACAGTAAAAACCAACATACAAAATGGTTATCCATTAATATTGAGAGCTACATCGTCTGCAAGCGCGGGCCATCAAGTGGTACTATTGGGTTATAATATTGGAACATTGAGTAATACTATAACTTTCTATAACCCTGGCACTGACAATGGTGGTACTTCAACTTATAATTCTGCAGGGACTACATTTACATATGCTGGATATACTTGGACTTGGGTAGGTACTGGATATCATAGGTAATTGAAAAAGTAAATTCTACTTTGTAACTTAAAAAGCTGATAGAAAAAGGAGTTACGTATGGGCAAGGCCATTTTTCGGTGGTTCTTGCCCATGATTGTATTACAAATCTGCTTTACAAATTACATATTCGCTTTGAATGGTGTTTCTAATAAGTTTTCTGACTATTCAAAAATTCTTGAACTCGGTCTAAATCTTTTTTGCGTTTTTCAAATTGTTCAGACATGATAATATTCCTCCCGATACATAATATGTCGTATCGAGTCGGAATTGCTACAAGAATACGAGTAACTTTATATTGATATAGGAATTAAGCGAACTGGAACGTAGGTGTTGTTAATTACAAACTGGACAGATCTGTTTCTATACATACGGCAAACGGCTTATTTATTGCCATAAAAAAACTCCGTAAAAACAAATAAATCCTTGAAAACACTTGATATATCAAGCACTTACAAGGATCAAACATATGGAGCTGGTGGTGGGATTTGAACCCACGACCTATTGATTACGAATCAATTGCGCTACCACTGCGCCACACCAGCAGGGAAAAAACACTAAAAAGCGTTTAAAAAAGAACCAAAAACAGGCGATAATATATGAGTTCCCGCTCTTTTCCTTATAGCCTCAAGCATTATAACAGATTGATTATTGCTTGTCAATAATTTTTGCAGCTTCTATAAGCACTTCTTTTTTATTATCCAGCCGGCGGGAAATCACTTTGTCGAGCAGCTCTTCAAGCACTTCTCCAATCTCTGATTTCGAAAAGCCCAGAGAAGCTATATCGTTACCGTTGACAGCAAGCATAGAAAGCGAATAGCATTCGCCGCTATCCAAAACGCTCTTTACACGTGAAAAAGAGCCTTTTTCTTTGTAAAAAGTCTCGCGAAAAAGAGCGATATCGAGTGTATTTGCCTGGTTTTTTCGCAGGTATTTCTTTATTTCGACATCACCGAAAGGTATCGGCTCGCTGCTGATAAGTGCTTTTACGGTTTTTATTGTAAAATTGTCCGCCTTGAGTCTGTGAAGGCAATTTTCCGCTTCCGTTTCTCCTTCGAAAAGTGAGGCAAGCCTGAAAAGATGCTTTGGCAGTTCTCCGAGGTTAGCTTCAGGCAAACGCATTTCGGGCATTATCAGCTTAAAAACAGGTAGAAAATCACGCAAAACCTTGTCGAAATTATTGCCGTCAAGCATGCTGATCAGCTCATTGTAAATCCGTTCAACGGAAATGTTTTTCAATAAATGAGAGTAATGGAACATTGCCGATTTTGTTTCGTTCTCAATCTCAAAACCTAAAACGGACGAAAAACGAAGCCCGCGCATTATTCTTAGCGCGTCCTCAGAAAAACGCTCGGCAGGTTCACCAACCGTTCTTAACACTCTGTTTTCGAGGTCGGAAAGACCGCCGAAAAGGTCAACTAAACCGCTTTTTGGCGAATAAGCGAGCGCATTGACTGTAAAGTCACGCCTTTTAAGATCCTCTTCGATGGAATCTGTGTAAAAAACACAATCGGGACGGCGGTTATCGGAATACGTACCCTCCGTTCGCATGGTGGTTATCTCATAAGGGACATGATCTATAACGAGGGTAACTGTCCCGTGACGGATTCCTGTATCTATGGCGGTATATGAGGAAAAAATCTGTTTTACCTGTGCGGGAGTGGCGTTTGTTGTAAAATCGGTATCGTGAACGTCAAGGCCGAGAAGCCTGTTCCGCAGTGAACCGCCTACAATATACAAAGAAAACCCGGAATTTTCTAAAGAGGCAAGTATAAAATCAGTTACCGGATCAAGCTGCAAGAACATATTATGCATCCTCCTTTTTTTCATTCTATCATAAAATGTAATATTTGAAAATAGATATTTTTCAGTACAGCGGTATTAATCGGATCGATAAGCACATAGAAATGCAACAGGTGATTTTTTTGAAAAAGAACACATGGCATCTGATCATTATAATTCTATGTTCAGCGCTTGCTCTTTTAGCGGATATTCTTGTTCCGGTTTCGATACCGGATACAGGCACCGTGAATGACTTTGAAATCGAGCTTTCGTGTACAAGCATCGACGCGATATCCAAAAACACGGGATCAGAGATAATAAACTATGATTTTATAAGGGGCATCTGGTTTTCGCAGTTTGATATGCAGCCTGTTTTTACAGAGAAGGGTGTTCAGCGCAATGAGCAGAGCTATACGGATCTCGTGAGTAAAATGCTTTTGAATATTAAGAATAACGGTTTTAACACAGTGTTTTTGCAGCTTCGGCCTAACGGGGACAGCATGTATGCTTCCGATATTTTCCCCGTTTCAAAATATGTTAGCGGTAGTTACGGGCAGGAGCTTTTTTATGATGCGGTTGGGATTTTTACGGATCTGGCTCATAAGGTCGGCATCTCAGTTCATGGCTGGATAAATCCCCTACGGCTTATGAAAACAAACGAGATAGAATCGATCGATGACCGATTTATTATAAAGCAGTGGTATAAACAGCAAAATGGCAGAGTGATTGCAGTCGGGGACCGCTTGTACCTGAACCCCGCTTATACGGAGGTCAGAGGGTTGATTACAGACGGAGTTTCGGAAATTATGGAGCGGTACGATATGGACGGCATCCATATGGATGATTATTTTTATCCGACAACCGATGCTGATTTTGACGCCGTTGAATTCGCTTCGAGCGGATTTGATGTGCTGGGAGATTTCAGGCGTGACAACATAAATCTCTTGGTAAAAGGTATCTATCAGGCAGTAAAGACCTCAAACAGCGACGCTCGGTACGGAATCGCTCCTGCGGGAAACCTGTATTCCCTGCGTGAGGGGTATTACGCTGATGTTAATCTTTGGTGCTCGCAAAAAGGTTATATCGATTATATAATGCCGCAGCTGTATTTCGGGTTTCTCAACAAAAGCTGTCCGTTCGACATAATCCTTTCCGACTGGGTGGATGCGGTTACCGAGCCGGAGGTAAGGCTTGTTATAGGGCTTACCGCCGCAAAGGCAGTTATGGCGGTATCGGGTGAGATCGATGTTTATGCCGGAACTGAGGAAGGAAAAAACGAATGGATTAATAATAAGGATATTCTACGAAGAAGCCTTATTGCGATATATGAGGAGAAAAAAGCGTCAGGCTACTGTATTTTCTGTTATCATTACCTGTTTGACGTACTTACCGGTGAGGTAAACCCGGATTTCGCGCAGGAAAGGAAAAATATCGGTAAACTGTTTGTAAATAACAATTGACAAGCCGCATTTCGACATATAGAATATGAATATAAGATTTATAGTTTTAAAATTGCTGTTATTTTGAGCGGAGGAGTATAATTGCGTTATAAAGTTGCTGTATGTTTATTGCTTGCTATAATATTATCGGTTTTTTCAATTGTGCCGAAAATCGAAGCTGTTGACGAAAATAACGCATTGACCTTGCTGGGTGCGACAATAAACCCCGAATTGGGAGCGCTGCGTTTCGGAGCAAGGTACACCTCTTCACGCCTGCTTGAAGACTCGTCGGTCGTTTCGATGGGAATATTGATCTGTCCGATGGATTCACTTAATAACGAGCTTGCGTTTATGCCCGATGGAAATCTGGAATCGGGTATTGAGAATTTACGCGCTCAGGGAATAAGTAATTACTTGGGTAAAAAGGGGTTTTCGAGCTACTCCTACATAGACTATTACGTTACCAAAAGCGGGATAACAATTGATTCGGTCGATACGGTATTTGCGGTGAGGGCTTATCTTGGATATATGTTGTCGGGAGAGCTTTATTATACCTATTCGGAAACAATAACACGATCATACAAAACGGTATTTGAAAAGAGCTTTCCGGGAGAAAAAATACGTGTCGGGGAGGCTGCAGATGATTATATGAAGGGCATCTGGATATCGCAGTATGACATGAACGCACTGTATGTAAATAACGGTGTTCAACGTGAAAAAAGCTCCTATATCGCACTTGTGAGAAAAATGCTGCAAAACATCAAGCACGATGGTTTCAATACTGTTTTTCTGCATATGCGACCGTTCGGAGACAGTATGTATGAGTCGCAGTTTTTTCCCGTATCTCTGTACGTTAAAGGGAGCAGCGGAACATCGATAAGCTATGATCCGATAAAGATTTACATAGAAGAAGCGAAATATGCGGGGATTTCGGTACATGCTTGGATAAACCCGCTTCGGTTGCAAACAGTCACGGAGATGAACTCCGTAAGCGATAAATATCTTACAAAACAATGGTATAACGCAAAAAATGACAGGATCGTAGAGGTAGAAGGCAGACTATACCTTAACCCGGCATATCAGGAAGTCATCGGGCTGATATGCAACGGAGCGGCTGAGATTCTTGACAAATATGATGTTGACGGAATACATATAGATGATTATTTCTACCCGACCACGAGTGCATCGTTCGATTCGGCAGCGTTTGCAAAAAGCGGATATACCTCGCTTTCCGAGTTCAGGGAGAACAATATAAATATTCTTGTAAAAAGTCTTTATAACACAACGCATTCAACAGATAAAAGCGCGGTTTTCGGAGTATCACCTGCGGGCAATCTTACTTATCTTCGTTCCACTTATTTTATCGATGTCGCCAAATGGTGCAGTGAGGACGGATTTATAGATTATATACTGCCGCAAATTTATTTCGGATTCCTGCATGGCTCCTGCCCGTTTGCAGAGACTGTTGATGAATGGGCGTCGCTGGTAACCAATCCAAAAGTAAAGTATTATGTAGGTCTGTCAGGCGGAAACGCTTTTAACGCATATAACGGGGTTATAAACGCATGGGCGGTTACGGTTGAGGGAAAATACGAATGGATAAATAACAAGGATGTGCTTAAACGCTCATTTGAGTATATTTTTGAGAGTAAATGGGCAGATGGATATTGCTTTTTCTGTTACCAGTACTTATATAACCCGAAAACCGGAGAACCTACACCGAACCTTGCGGAAGAATATTCAAATTTCCTTCCCGTTGTAACAAGCAGCACGAAATAATAAAAACGCAAAACGCTTTTTATGGTGTTTTGCGTTTTTTAAGTTTTACGATAACAAAGGGTGCAGTTGTTTGCCCTGAACAGCCGATTCAAACGTGCTCTCTATTTTATCGAAGTCGCAAACAAGAGACGTCGGCTTCTCTACAGCATTGTCCTGTCCGAATGGCACAAAATAAATGTTTTTCTTTTCAAGTGTCATCGCAATATTGAATAGGTTGGCGCTGAGCCCGTCATTGGTTGCAAGCCCGATAATAACCGGAAGGCGGTTTCTGAGCTGTGCTTTGACGCACATTGTAACCGTGCTATCTGTTATACCGTTGGCTATTTTAGCAAGTGTGTTTCCGGTACACGGAGCTACTATTAAAGCATCATATTTACCTTTTGTTATTTTTTCCTCTGCTTCCATTATGGAACTAATTATTTTCTCCCTGCAAATCTCGCCGACTTTTCTACTCAGTACAATCGCTGTGCCGAAGCGGGTGTCAGTCACCGCCGTTATCTCGGAGAAAATAGGTGTTATAGAATGTTTTTCTGCCAGAAGCCCGAGCACATTCAACGCTTTGTCATGCGTGCAGAATGACC
>ENA-UOOK01004109-UOOK01004109.1-fermentation-metagenome-genome-assembly--contig:-NODE-4109-length-15910-cov-7.404226_pt1 | contig 15910 bp, 18 predicted proteins | sample MGYA00245777_ERZ724023 | MGnify/ENA primary metagenome ERZ724023 (study PRJEB28704, sample SAMN03018312) | fermentation metagenome | biome: anthropogenic terrestrial biome; feature: soil; material...
TTCAAGCTTCGGGCGTGCTCATGGGTCATGTCTGCCACACCGTCTCACCGGGCGGCAAGCGCCGCTAAAGGGCTGTGCTCCGCTGGTCCGGTTCTTCGGCGTTGTGAAAACGGAACGTTATATGCAACCCCATGAGCAGTTGTCTCCGCCGTATCCTACGGCTGGGACAGGCTTTGGAGTTAAGAGATGGTCTTATTAATTTGAATACATTTAATATGTAGAACACTGGAGGACGTAGTATCTATGAGTAAAAATCCATATGATCAGTTTCCACACATTATAACAGATGAAATAACATTAAGAAGAATTATAGATTCTGATATTGATAACCTTTATGAAATATACAGCAATGATAACCTTTTTCAATACTCACCTTTAATGCTGAAAAAGAATAAAGATACGGTTAAGAATATGATTGGACATTTTGAAAGGGATTACCATAAAAGAAAAGAGATATTTCTTGGTATCTGCTTAAACACTGAGCCAAATAATATTGTTGGTGTAGCCGAATTATTTGACTATTCTCGTGATTTGAATATGATAACGATAGGTTATAGACTGAACGACAAATATTGGGGTAAAGGAATTGCTACAAAAACTGTTAAGGCAATGATTGATTACCTTTTTAGTGATATTGGAATTAATCGAATACAAGCCTTTGTCATGCCATAAAATATTAAATCGCAGAATGTGTTAGAAAGAAATGGTTTTGTTAAGGAGGGAATAATAAGGCAAGGACACATATGGAAGGGCCAGGGTGTTGTTGATTTAATATTATATTCTTTATTGGAATCTGATGTTAAAAAATAAGACGATGTCTTATAATAAAATTAAAATTTGTGCAATGAAACATCTTTATGCTATGAAGTAATAGGTAAAGGTGCCACATCCTTGTGGCTCTGGCTTCGCAGGCCATGGGGCAGCACATAACAACGCATTTGCATAAAGGGCAAGCATGAAGAAAGGCTCTGTGAGCTGGGCATGTGGTCATTCCTGCCCACACCCGCCCGCTAACCGAGTCGGTCGCCGCATTAGCTCACCCAAAGGGTCCCGGGCATAAGCGGCTTCCTGTAAGCGGTCGGGCGTCGCAAATGCAAACGTTATAAGAAATGGTGTGTAGACTGCGCCATCCAGGCGCAGGTTTGGTATGCTTATCGGGTTATTTCAATTTATAGATGTATTTGGTATAATAGTTATATAAGATTTATACCGGAGGTAAAGCATAGTAGATGGGACAGTTTGAAAAGCTAATGATTGCCGTTTTGTGTGGTAGTAGAGATAAAGATATATCCTTTCGTGAGTTGTGTAAAATACTAGAGACTCTAGGTTTTAGCTTGCGAGTAAAAGGGAGTCACCATATATATTATAGGAATGACATATCAGAAATACTTAATTTGCAGCAGAGGGTTCAAAGGCAAAACCATACCAAGTTATACAAGTTAGGCAATTAATATTAAAATATAAAATGGGAGGTGAAATTGATGTTTAAATACGAAATTATTATTTATTGGAGTGACGATGATAATGCGTATATTGCTGAAGTACCAGAGTTGCCGGGTTGTGCTGCCGATGGTAATACACAAAATGAGGTCCTTAAAAATGTACAGATCGCAATAGAAGAATGGATTGAGACAGCAAAGTTAATCGGAAGATCAATTCCACTACCCAAAGGTCGTCTTGTTTTTGCATAAAGGTTATAAGGGACCGCCATCCGTGGCGGTCTCTGGCTTCGAGGGACACACCACATCTTATAACAACGCATTTGCATAAAGGACAAGCATGAAGAAAGTCTCTGTGAGCAGGGGGCATGATGTCATTTCTACCCACACCCGCCCGCTAACCGAGTCGGTCGCCGCATTAGCCTGCCCAAAGGAGCCCGGGCATAAGCGGTTTCCTGTAAGTGGGCAGGCATCGCAAATGCCAAACCGTTCTGTGAAATGGTAAGCAAATGTTGGCGCATCCGTGCGCCAATATAATATACTTAAGCGGTAAGAGTATATTGTAATTACCGGAAGAGTTATTGCTAATACATGTGAAAATGTTTAATATATTATAGTGAATGACATTTAAACTTATATTTATAACGAAATAATAAGAAGGAGCAAAAACATGGGTGATGGTAAAAAGAATAGTGAAGTAAAGGCTTATTGCTGTTTTTGTGGTTCAACCGTTGGACAGGTTAGTGAAAGAACAAATCAGGTAATAAATGCAATCTATGATTGTCCTAAATGTATGATGAATTATTGTGATCAATGTAGTTGTGAAGTAATAGACAAGGAAGAAAAAATTATACAAAAATGTTTGCGGTGTGATAGTGTTATTTATAGAATTACTTAAACTTGCTAAAAACCTAATAAATCAACTTTAACCATTTGCGTCTATCTCAAATATCGTTCATCAGACTTGTTTACATTATAAAGCTTGATATTATAATCTACTGTATTGATAGTTAAGGCACCGCCATCCTTGGCGGCTCTGGCTCCGCGGGGCTCACCACATCACAGAACAACGCATTTGCATAAAGGGCAAAGCATGTAGAAAGGCTCTGTGAGCAGAGCATGAGATCATCTCTGCTCACACCCGCCCGCTAACCGAGTCGGTCGCCGCATTAGCCCACCCAAAGGGTACTCGGGCATAAGCGGCTTCCTGTAAGCGGGCAGGCGTCGCAAATGCCAAACCGTTCTACGAAATGGGGGCATAAGAGCGGCGCATCCTTGCGCCGGTTTATTGGGAAAGTCGCTGGGCTTTTATTATGGCGTAGTTGTTTGATGTTACGTAATTGAGTGAAATCAATATTTCTGTTAAATTTATATTCTTGAGAAACGAGGTAATAGATAATGAAGGAAATAAATGTTAGGAAAATTAGAACATCGGATTATAATGATATTTATTTGCTTAATCAAGAATTTAACCCAAACTTAATCATTTACTTCCAGAAAAAGTAAAAGAGCGGATTGAGTATATTCTTAAAAATGCAAAAGATATCATTTTCGTTAGTGAGCAAAAAGATGAAGTAATCGGATATATTCATGGAAGCCAATATGAATTACTGTTCTCGGATTCGTTAATAAATATTTTAGGGTTTGTAGTAAAAGAAAAGTACAGAAATAATGGCGTTGGTAGTATGTTGATTAGGTATCTTGAAGGTTGGGCAAATAACAATAGATTTTCTGGGATTAAATTATTAACGAATCCACTCAATGTTAATGTACATAGGTTTTACGAACGGCATGGATATATTTACACAAAAGACCAAAAGAATTATATGAAAATGTTTAATTGATTATACTGACATATATAAATATGCTATCTAATCTAACCCATATTTTATCTGGTGCCAGTACTGCACATACTTTGCATAGGGAGGCGTAATCAGCCCAGTACTGGCAAACATTTATCTTCACTATGTAAACTATTCGAATACGAACCTCCCGAAGAAAGTTAAAGAAATCCATGCAAGCAGTCAAAGAATGGTGCAAGGGAGTCAGAAACAAGCGGATAGCATGGATTATGACAACACTTAATGCAAAACTTCGGGGATATATCAATTATTATGGAGTACGAGGGAATTATCCTTCGATAGAGTTATTTTATACGTATACCATAAAGACAATGTACAAATGGCTCAATCGGCGAAGTGAGCGGAAAAGCTATTCCTGGGAAACCTTTAATGCCATACTGAAAATGCATAAGATAGTAAAGCCAAGGATTGTCGAGGTAACTGCTTGATTACAGTCGCTACTGTTTATGAAGAGCCGGATGCGGGAATACTGCAAGTCCGGATCTGTGCGGGGTGCGTCGGGTAGCCGGCGTGTCTACCGTGACGCTGAAATTGACTCATTCATTTCAGGGTTTTATTTTTGGGTCCTTAATGAGGAAAGATTAAATGTGAGCATTATAATGGGGATAATTCGCAAAATGGGAGGTAGAGTTAATTGGGGAATATTTATATTTTCAGAGGCAAAGCGGCTACTGGAAAATCGACATTAGCAAATATGCTTGCAGAAAAACTGTCGATTCCTGTTTTTTGTAAAGATGATATTGTTGATGCATTGAAGATGAGCAAAAACATAGAAAAAGGAAGTATAAATAACGAAGTTTGCTATAACATTTTATACAAAATAATCCAGACTAATCTTGATTTACATACTAACTTTATCTTAGATATCGCTCTTGCTGATACAAACAATGCGAAATGGTTTTTTGGAAGATTGGATTTCAACAATAATAATGTTATTAAATTTTTTATTGATTGCAGTGATGAAGACGAATGGACTAGGAGACATATAGAAAGACTTAAAAATCCCTTGCCACATCAATCTTTTAAATCAATTGAACATGTCGTTGATCATTATAAGAAGGCAGATATATACCCTTTTGAGGATGAATATGTAATTGATAATACTGAATCTGTTGGAGAGAGTTTTAACGAAATTATCAAAATTATTAACGACTCTCTAACTTTATGAGCAAAATAATATGCATGGATTTGGGATGTTCTTTGGAGTTGAATGAGTCAACATCAGCTAACAATGCTTCTGCACAAGGGGCAAAGCATGTAGCGGGGCTTTTGAGTATGAACATGAAGTATGCGTGCCCACAGATTCAAGCCTAAGTGCAAGCACCCGCAAACCCCAGAAGGCAAGTGCAGTCGCACTAAGCCTTCCGCGGTTTGCTTAAGGCTTGAAGCCGTTGCAGAAGCCGGCCGTTCTTTGAAATATGACACACAGGAGTTCCGGGCATCCTTGACCGGAAAATGATAGAAGTTCTTTGAGTAAATAGGTTAAAATCATCCTACTTTATGTTATAATATATCCAGAGGTGATTTTATGCTACTTAACACGAAAAAAATAGTCACAATAACTGATGCCAACCAAAACTTTTCTAAAGTTGCCCGTTTGGTTGATGAGGAAAAATCGGTTGTAATTTTGAAGAATAACAGACCCAAATACGTATTAATTGAGTATGAGGAATTTGCAAAAGAAGCTAAATCAGAAGAGGATAAATTCTACGATATAGCAAATAGAGTGTTGGAAGATAATATTGAAGCTTTTAGGGAGTTATCAAAATGAAGCTTATAACTGTTGCACAGGTGATCAAGCTTCATTATAAAATGGCTGAAGCAACTGGTGGTATGACGGGCATAAGAGACTTGAATCTTCTAAAATCAGCATTAAGTAATGCACTCTCAACTTTTGACGGTACTAAGCTATACCCAACTGTTGAAGAAAAATGTGCAAATATTTGCTTCTGCTTAATTAATAATCACCCTTTTATAGACGGAAACAAAAGGGTGGGTATATACGTAATGCTTATTTTACTTGAGTATAATGATGTTAAACTGAGTTTTACTCAGAAAGAACTTATTGATTTAGGAATAGGTATTGCAGATGGAAGTCTACTACACAAAAATATAATTGATTGGATAAATCAACATAAGATTTAAGGGCAGCCATCCGGGCTACTCTGAATACAGGGTCTGTGTGCCATACTTCAAAGAACAACACATTTGCACAAGGAGCAAGGCATGCAGAAGGGCTTTGAGAGTTTAGGCACGAGGTAATTTCTGCCCACACCCGCCCGCTAACCGAGTCGATCGCTGCATTAGCCTACCCAGAGGGTGCCCAGGCATAAGCGGCTTCCTGTAAGCGGGCGGGCGTCGTAAATCAAGCCGTTGTCGGAAAGCTAAGAGAAGGCACACCACATCGTGTGATAAAATATTAAAGTAAAGTCTATGGGGGTTCAAATATGAACGGTTTACCTATTGAAACAGAAAATTTATACATACAGGAACTTATATTAGAGGACAGTAAAAGTTTTTTTGATCTTATGAATCAACCTGAAGTTCAAGAATTTATTCCGGATAGATTTGAGAGTATCGAAGAACTTGAAGGATGTATAAATTGGCTAATATCAAATTATTCAAAAGATATAGAGAATATCATTCGCATAACCTTTTCGATAAAATCAAAAGAAAATTCTAAATTATTAGGTTGGGTTTCGTACGGGCCTTTACCCTCAAATGAAGATTTAAAAGAAATTGCATATGTAATTCATCCCCAATACTGGGGTAATGGCTATGCAACATCATCGTTAAAAGCGTTTATCAACTGGTTGAATTATGAATTAAAAGTGAATACAGTCTATGCGGAAGTTGATTGTTTAAATAATCGTTCGATAAATGTCTTAGAGAAAAACAGATTCTCAAGGTTAAGGCTCTTTACTGATGATAAAGGACACTATAAATATTTGTATAATAAAGACTTGACTGAATAGTTAAGGTGCGCCATCCGTAGCGCATCTGGCCTATGTGGCCCTAAAGAAATATAATTTGGACAAGTCAATAGAATTTGTTTGTCAAGATACAATGGAACTTGATAAAATCCAGGATAATACTTATGACTTTGTATATACATCAAATGGTGTTCATGTATGGATAAATAATCTTTTGGCAATGTATAAAAACGTTTATAGAGTAATAAAATTCTTGCGGTGTATATATAATGCATGAAATTCATCCATTTCAAAGACCATTTAATGATGATGCACATATTATTAAACCATATGATGAAATAGGACCGTTTGAAGATGAGTAAGAAATAACTTGTCATTGGCGATTAATGGACATTTATTGGTGTAATATTTAATCAGGGATTGTTGACATGCGACAAATGATCTATGATAATGGAATTACCAGACAATTGTAAGTATACGCATTTGTTATATGATGGGAAACAAAGCTTATTTAAATTATAGGGGTATAATGATGAGAATTAATATATGCAAAATACTAAAGTGGATAATGTTATCTTTTTTAGGATTAATTCTTGTTCTAATCATTGGTCTTATTATAAACAATCGTATGTGTGCAGCCAAATATAATAAACTCAATACAAATGCAAAAGTTTTAACAAAAGATGAAATATCAGCTATTAAAGATGTTTATGAATTTCTTGATAGCAATGGTAATGATATATTTAAGGGGCTTAAAGAAAACAAAGACTTAGTTATTTTTAATGATAGCTATGAATTTTTGATTAGTGATAATAAAGACACCATAGGGTGGAATTTTATTAGTGACGACAGGATTATTAATAAAAAAATATATAGTAGGAAAGTGAATAATCCGCAGGCATTTGCGGTGTCTGTAAATGATAAATGGATAGGTAGCATGAGTACAAAAAATACTTTCAATAAATCCATAGTCAATACAATTCCAATATTTTTCCCACCACAAATAATGATTATGGATGATGAGCAGTATAAAGCAACTATTATTCATGAGATTACGCATGCATATGAAGCAACAAATAATCCTTCAAGGTTTAAGCAAATTCAAAAACTTCATAATGTATGTTCTAACTATTATAATAACCAGACTTTTGAAAAATTGATTACAAAAGAAGCATATAATTTGGAACAGGCATCTAAAGCAAGTAAGAGGGAAGATGTATTGGCATACTCCAAAAAATTTTTAGAAACAAGAGAAAAGCGAAGAACTGAATGCAAAATGAGTGCTGCAGAAATCAAAAATGAAATGGATTTTGAGTGGTTGGAGGGACTTGCAAGATATGTTGAATATAAGGTTTCCACTAACTCAAATAGCTTGGTAGTAAAAAATCTACTTAATATTAGCCAAAAAGTTAAAGAAAAAGGTGATCATAGATACTATGCACTTGGTATGGCTCAAGCACTTATTCTTGATAAACTGCAAAAGGATTGGAAAAATGATTTGTTTACTGAAAATTTTTCAATGGAAGAATATTTGAAGAAGATTATTATATCAAATTAATACGTCATAAAAAAAGCCATATTTTTTATATATTTCGTAATTATATTTTTATCAGCAACAACCATCTATCATCATGTTTCTCGATTTTTTAGCAAAAGTAACTGACTACAAATACCGCGTATTTAGAAAGTATAAAGAAGAGGACAAGGAATTAGCGATCTTAAGTAAATATCCAATAAAGACCTAAATACAATGCAAAAAAAGATAGGATGGATAAGTTTTTTGCACTTGAATATCTTTGAATCAAATTGCAAAATATACCATCCTTATTACTCGGGATGACAAAAAATACATATTACAATCTCTCAGATTAATACTTGTGTGCTAACTTATTTCGGGTATAATATACTTACGGATTATCATGCCTGCCGAATGTAACAGGCATGATATTACAGCATCACAGAGATTAATTTAATGGAGAGTTTATAAAAGATGACTTACATATAGGAGGTCAGCTACAGCGATATGTTACGCAAGCGATATGCCGCAGGTGCGGAGGATTGGCATTCCTCAACTCTTGTTCCACATCGATTGATTACAGAAGCCAATGAACTGTTGAAATTAGGTGGCTTTGAGTATGCCTTATGCGGTGGTTATGCGATTGAATTATTTTTGAACCGAACAATTCGCAAACATGGCGATATTGATGTATCTGCTTATTGGCAAGACAGAGATAAAATTATACTTTACATGCAGTCATCGGGCTGGGAAGTATACGAAATGTGCGGTGGCGGTATCGCCCATCACATTACTGATGTTAATATTCAAATAAAGACAAAGAGAAATATCTTCTGTTTCAAAGAAGGATGCAGCCTTGTTAAGCTCTCTCCTCAAGGAGAAACAGATATGTACTATCTTGACTTTGACCATAGCGGACAGACTAAACTTGATTTTATTGAATTTCTGTTTAATAGCCGCAATGCTGAATCTTTTATATATGCTCGAAACGAAAATATTATGCTACCAATAACAAAAGCGATATTGACTCAAAATGGTATCCCTTACCTTGCCCCTGAACTCATTTTGCTTTATAAATCCACTGATACGGAACGCGAGGGTTATCAGTTGGATTATGATTCCGCAATGGTGAAAATGAGTGCTGAGCAAAAGGATTGGCTACAGACGGCTCTTAAAGTAATAAATCCGTCAGGGCATAAATGGCTGTCAGAAAATGAGTTATATATAACAGGCTTTTGGCCAGCGATTGATGCGATCATCTCTCAATCAGCGTACATACCAAATGGGAACAACCGCATGCCGACTGGGTATATGATGGAATGGCAAGCTCTCGGACTTGCGCAAAGACCACAATCATGGACGGACTGCGATGAGGAGATACGCCATTATATCATTGGGCTGGTTGATTTGTTTAAGCAAAAATTCAAGGATAACCTTTTAGGAGTTTATCTACACGGCTCGTTGGCGACAGGCAGCTACTTCCCGCCCAAAAGTGATATTGACCTGATTATCGTTGTGAAGCAGATTGTTAAATCGGACACAGCAAAAGAATTAAATTTTTCTGTCGCAAAATACTCAGAATTACGCCCTATCGTTGGTAGTATCGAACTCAGCGTTATAACCATTAAAACAGCATTAACAACGCCAAGCGAGATGCCTTATGAACTGCATTATAGCGAAAGCTGGCATCAGCGTATACTAGATGATCAAGTAGAATACGGTAAGCAGCCAATTGATCCTGATCTTCCTGCACATTTGCGGTGCGTAAAAAAGCGAGGGATGTGTTTGTATGGGAAACCTATCGCTGAAGTATTCGGAGATGTGGAGTGGCAGTCATTCATGGCGGCAATACTGGATGACTTCGATTGGATTGTCAAAGATGATAATATTTGCGAATCGCCTTATTATGGCGTTTTGAATATCTGCCGCGTTTTACAGGTACTAAAAGAGGACAATCAAAAAGAGCTTAGTAAGTACGAGGGCGCTGTGTGGGGTTTAGGAAATCTTCCACATGAGCATATGCTCATAATTCAAAAAGCGTTAATAGTTTATGCATCGGATGTAACGATTTGCGAAAATGAACGGAAAACTGGAGGCGTGGATTGGGATAGAACTGCATTACTATCGTTTCGTGATTATGCAAAGGACGTAAGAGAGGAATGGACGCAAAAAAATATATAAGTAATCCGTGCGGTTCTTGCGCTACAGCTTATTGGAAAGAAAAACACTTTTCAAAGCCAGAAGGATTCCGCATCATACATAGCATCGATGAAGCCCGGCGTTATGACTTTTTAGTAAGCATTATATTTTATCCGTAAGTTTTGTTAAAAACATTGACAAATATAAGAAAGTAATATTTAATAGTAGTTGTAAGTAGAACTACTATTTTTTATGCAGATAGAAAGGCGATAAATAGCATCCTATAAAATGATTGATAAAAAACACGCATGTCGGGGGATAAACCCCTGTAGATTGCAGAAGATGAAGAATCTTTTGTTGGGGAATTGTAGCGAACATTGTAGTTGATGTAAGTTTTGAAGAAGACAAATCAAGGAGGAAGAACCGATGATTAAAGCGCCACATATATACTATGAGAAAGATAACTTAATGGTAGAAAGCATTACGGTTGAAGAAATAATTAATGAAGTTGGTACACCCGCTTATATATACAGTAAAAGTAGTTTTATCGAAAAATTGAGCCAACTAAAGGATGTGTTCGCAAACTTTTCAACTATCATATGTTATTCTATTAAAGTTTGCCATAACACGAATATTATTAAGACGTTTGCCAATGAGGGGTGTGGGGCAGATATAGTATCAGGAGGCGAGCTCTATCGGGCTTTAAAGGCGGGTGTTAATCCCCGCAAGATCGTCTACTCCGGAGTAGGAAAAACAACAAAGGAAATCGTTGAAGCAATTAATGCGGATATCCTGATGCTTAATGTTGAATCAGAACAGGAACTGGAGCGGATAAATCTCATAGGTAAATCTTTAAACAGAAAAGTACCTATATCAATACGTGTAAATCCTGATGTAGATGCAAAAACTCATCCCTATATTACAACAGGTATGAACGAAAATAAGTTCGGTATTGATAGTGGAAAAGTTATGGAGATATATAAAATTGCTGATGGTATGAGCAATATTAATGTTTGCGGGATTGATCTGCATATTGGCTCTCAATTACTTGACCTAAAACCTTATGGAGATGCAATGAAAATTGCTGCAGGATATGTTAAGCAACTAAAGGCTGAAAATATTGAAATAAAGTATGTTGATGTTGGAGGCGGGCTTGGGGTTTCTTATAAAGAAGAACAAAATTCGATTTCTGTTCGCGAGTATGCATCCATGATAACAGAGCCTTTCAAGGATATCAAAGACATAACTTTCATACTGGAGCCGGGGAGATTCCTTACAGCAGAGGCGGGGATACTGGTCACAAGAGTCCAATATGAAAAAGAAAACCTTTATGGTAAAAAGTTTTTGATTGTTGATACCGGTATGCACCATTTGATTAGACCGCCTTTATATGGTGGGTATCATAATATAATACCGGTAAAGAAAAATCAAGACACCATGATAAAAGCTGACGTAGTAGGACCAATATGTGAAAGCGCGGATTTTCTTGGTAAAGAGAGACTAATTGGGAAGGTTAGTCAGAATGATCTCCTGGCTGTAACCGATGCAGGAGCATATGGCATTGTGCTCGCCTCACATTATAATTCACATTCATTACCTGTTGAAGTTTTAGTTGATGGTTCCAAACACAAAGTCATCCGCAAAAGGGAGACTTATGAAGAACTTTTAAATGGTGAGGTTTAACCTTTCTCAGCACATAAGCTAAGATAATCATCAACTGCTGCCTTAAAATCATTATTAAGGCTTTCTATTGTTTCGCCTTCGTAGGAAATCAGACTATTTACACCGGCAACCTTTCCAAACAGGACATTATCAGCAGCAGAATACTCAACAGTGCCATAATAACCTTTATACTCTAATATTGTTCATATAAGTTCCTCTATTTCTAAAATCTCTAAAACCTGTTTTACAGCATATCCGTGATCTCTTTGTGGTGGCTAAAAAGTGTGCAGCCTCCGATATGCTCCTGGAGAAGCAGCTCGCTGGCATGCAGTTTTTGAAACAACGGGGAATCAAGCGCTTCTAGCAATCCGGTTTTCAGCAGATTAGTATCGGAATAGGGTGAAAACGGACAAGGCTCCGCATCTCCGACCGGATTAATGTGAAAAAATCCCCTTCCGGCCGCAAGGCAGCCACCTGTCGATTTCTCATCTCCAGGAAAGGATATGAAAATCACATCGTCATTTTGTTTCCGCAGTACGTTGATTGCTTTTTCCAATTGCTCCCTTTCTGTATCGGTCGGAGCAAGAACTTCGGTATTTTTTGTTATCGGAACATATTCAATATAAAAAACGATCCGGCAACCATTATCGTACAAATTCCTGATATATGATTCTTCGGTAACGGTCAAGACAATTACTCCTGTTATGTAATTACTACCAGCATGTGTCGAGAAGCGGAAACTGTGGTAATATATTTTATGTATACGACTTTGCAAAACAAGCTGTATTCTGCTGAAATGCCTTGCTATGTGCAGCTTTTATTACTCTGCCCATAGGGACTTAAGCATTATATAAATATTAATACAAGATCGAGTGAATTTCAGTTAATTTAAGGTAAAATGTTGGTTTATAATGAGGCTTGTAACTGGAAATCTGTTAACACAAATACTATTATTAAGAGGAGTTTAGGATATGAAACGGATTTTTGCTTTCATTTTGTTTTTCATTTTGATACTCTCCGGGTGCAGTGGGAAAAGTGACAATATTATCTTTTCCGCAGTAATTGAAAGTGTATCCGAAAACAGTATAACGGTTACTACCAACGATGCCGTGGGTTTTGACAAAGCTACCGTTGGATATGATAAGAATATGAAAATAGATTTTGTGCTTGAAGCGGGTCGAAAGGTTACCATAACAATACTGCCCCAGATACGGGAAAGCTATCCCGTGCAGGTGACAGCAGTAAGAATTGAACCCGACGAGGAGACTGCTATGACTGCTGAATACAGAAAAATCAGTGCTGAAGAAGCGAAAGAACGAATTGACGAAGGCAATGTGATAATACTGGATGTACGCACACAGGCTGAGTATGATGAGGGGCATATCCGGGACGCAGTGCTAATCCCTGATAGTGAAATAAAAGATAAAGCTGAGACAGTATTGCCCGACAAAAACGCGACAATTCTGGTATACTGCAGAACGGGTCGCAGAAGCGCATTGGCTGCCAATGAACTGGTTCGAATGGGATACACGGGAGTATATGACTTTGGTGGTATTGTGGACTGGCCATATGAAATCGTCCAGTAAAAATTAATTATAAATTAAAATCCCCCGTTGACAATGTCTGGTACCGTTCATATAATTAAAATGATGCAGTATATTGCTAATATTTGATTCTGCACGAAAGGAGTTGTCTTAATGTCCATCAAAAATGTTGAGGTGGTTTTTGACTAACTGAATATTGGCACAGGTACACGGTATACCTTATAACAGGTTTTCTTTGTGTTACCTATGCAGCTTCTTTCGAGCAACCAGGTGGTATGGGCGTTTAGCAAGCAGAGCTTGCGATAAGCCCGAATTGTGTATCTAACAAGTAACAACACGCAATGGTAGCGTGTTTTTTTGTTGCTTTCATACAATCTAAAAAGACTCACATCAGTATGATGTCTCTTTTTGAGCCCGCAGGTGGTCGTTATCTGTGGGCTTTTTGTATGCTTTTTTAGGTAAAGAATTTAATCGTTTTGAAATACAAGGAGAGTGATTAAAATGGCAAAAAAGAAAAGCACATATGATTATGTGAAGAAAATTCGTGGGAGTTGGGTGATAAACCCTCGAACCAGAGTGCAAGAAAATGATATGAAAAACAAAAAAAAGCGCAGGCAAGAAGAAAAGAAATTGATAAAGGATGGATGCGAATAGTGAATATAAAAAATATTGAAAAGCTAAAATTAATAGATTATGGGTTTATACCAACAATGATACCGGAAAATGCAAGTGGTATACCGGCACGTGTTACGGCAGTGCACAAGGAGCGTTATGAACTAATCTGCGAGTATGGTCAAACCTACGGTAGACTAAAAACAAGCATATACTTCGGAGAGGGCATTGAAAGCTTCCCTACAACTGGTGATTTTGTGCTAATTCAATATAATAGCAGCGGTGACAGCCAAATAATTAAAACATTAGAGCGTAAGTCCAAGTTTGCGCGTAATGATTTCTCAGGTCATGCAGCCGGTTATGTCAAAACTGTAAAAGAACAGGTTGTCGCTTCAAATTTTGATTATGTGTTTATTATGGCCTCGCTAAACCAAGACTTCAACTTAAAAAGAATTGAGCGTTACCTCACTCTTGCATGGCAAAGCGGCGCAATTCCTGTTGTTGTATTAACTAAAGCAGATTTAACGGACGATTTCACTGAACAAGTCCGGGCGGTAGAAAATATAGCTGCTCATGTCGGTGTTTATGCTATTAGTGCAAAGACAGGATATGGCATCGAACAGCTTTCCGAATACCTAAAACCACGTAAAACTATAGTTTTTCTGGGTTCCTCAGGTGTCGGCAAATCAAGTCTTGTAAATGCACTTGCCGGTGGGGAAATTATGGCGGTAAATGAGATCAGAGATGATGATAGCCGAGGTCGTCATACAACAACGCACCGCCAGCTGATTATGCTTCCAAGTGGTGTTATTATTATAGACACTCCCGGAATGCGTGAGCTTGGAATGTGGGATGTGAACACAGGCTTAGGTGAAGCGTTCTCTGATGTTGAGAATTACTTTGGACGCTGTAAATTCAGCGACTGCCGCCATCAAACCGAACCAGACTGTGCAATCAGGGAAGCGATTGCGAGTGGTGAGCTTCCTCATGAACGATGGGAGAGCTATTTGGAACTGAAACGGGAAGCAAGATTTTCTGACGACAAAGCAGGTTTTTTGCTTGATAAATCGAAAAGAGACAAGTCTATCGCTCAATGGAGCAGGCAATATAAGAAAAACGGAGGATTTAAGATATGAATAATTTCAAAAATAAACAAATTTAGATTAAACCTTAAACACTAGCATTACAGATAACTAAGCAAAATTATGAGGAAGAGAGAGCTTTTGTTCCTACTTTGCCTTATGTTGATAGCCTTCCGGATATAACTCCATATGTGGAAAACGAGTTCTGGTTAAAATATTTTGATGCTTATACCCAAAGCGTTGTTCGGATAAGGAATATATTGGAGATGTAGCGAGTGCAATTGCATGCAATGCCATTGACTGCCTTTCTTATTTTCTTCAAGAAATACCATTTACAATAATCCAAATTATGCCATAATAGAAGTAAGAGATGGCGACGCTTGTTGCTGTCAGGTTAAAGGTGTTCTTTTCTTAAAGCGGTTTATTTAAGCCGTTTTTTTCTTTGTCTTTTAAGTTAATCCGCCCCTGAGTGAGGCGGATTAGCATAGATTTTCGATTAACATCATATTTTTACTAATTAATAAAGTAAATCATACTTATTATCCCGAATGTATTTCGGTTGCAAACTCAGGCGTGTTTTCTAATGTATCGCGAACCGGGCATGTTTTTTCAATGAAATCTACAAACTTCTCAATTTCTTCTTTTGTGTTATCAGCTTTAATATGGTAGTGTGTGGTGATTTTAGAGAATCCAATTTTTGCATTCTTATTCTTACCTAAAAAACCATCTGGATCTAGTACGCCATCCAAATCTATGCGTATATCCTGTAGATTTATTCTGTTCTTCCCAGCAAAAGCTTTTGCAACAATACATTTACATCCACCGAGTGCAATAAGCAGGCATTCAACTGGGTTCATACCTTTATCGGCACCGCCTAAGGATTCGGGCTCATCTAAAATAATGTTGAAATTGCGAGCAGAACATTCTATTGTTAGACCGTTCAGCGCTTTTGTTGATGCTTTAAATGACATTTGTGCCATAAACAACTCCTCCGTTCTTTGCATGACTTTTTTAAATCAAAGTATACCCTGAATTAAAAAATATAATTCTATAATAAGGTTATCACCCAGAAAGTCACAAAGTGACTTTCTGATGAAATTTAAGACTTCTTAAATTTCATC
>ENA-UOOK01004110-UOOK01004110.1-fermentation-metagenome-genome-assembly--contig:-NODE-4110-length-15908-cov-2.996594_pt1 | contig 15908 bp, 11 predicted proteins | sample MGYA00245777_ERZ724023 | MGnify/ENA primary metagenome ERZ724023 (study PRJEB28704, sample SAMN03018312) | fermentation metagenome | biome: anthropogenic terrestrial biome; feature: soil; material...
TTTCTTATTAGTAGTGCCAAACGGTCGTAGTCTATAAAAACAACGGGAATTTCAGTTCTTTTCATCTATATAGTTGCAAAAAGGCTCAAAATCATCTACTAGCATACTGAACTCACTTTGGTTCACCCTATACATATTATCACCTTTTCTTTATCACAATCTACATTTGCAGCGATTAAACATGGTATAACATATCTTTTTTATAATAAAAAAATATCACTGTTTCCTATTTGCTCTTTTCATTAAAAATAAGAGCTCCTTCTTCAAACTCCAGCTTAATGACAATCACTTCGTTTTGCAGCTGGTCTACAGGAATGCCGCGAATTCTTAGATATGGCTTCTTGTTATAGTAATACGGAGTGATGTCCACCCTAGCATCCAATTCAAAATCCATGTTAAGAAGTGTTGTACGAAGAGGCAATATGTCAATGGGTGCTAAAATGACTCCGGTTGCTGTTGCAGGAATGGGAATATGAACATACAAGGTAGAGCCTAGTCTTGTTAGCAAAATATCTTTGTCAATCAGTAAATCCGATGCCGTTACCGTATCGTCAAAAGCTTCTTTTACCTTATGATACCACTGACCGATCCCTCGAAGGATAGCCTTGCTTTCTTCTGGAATTACTCCTCTTTCGTTAGGTCCTACATTCAACAAGTAGTTACCTCCCATACACATGATTTTATCAATGCTATTAATGAGAAAAGGTATAGAATAATAATCTTCGTCCTGTTTGTATCCCCAGCTGTGTTTTCCAACCGATTGACAAGCTTCTGTTATTCCCTTAAATGCTTTTCCTTCAGGCACTTTTCTTTCCGGTGTACTGTAGTCCCCTTGATCCGGTCCTCTGTCATTGATGACGACATTCGGTTGCAATTGACGAATTAAATTGTTAATTTGAGGATTTTCATAACCTGTGACATTCATATCCCAGAAAAAATGATGAATGGTTCCATAATTTGTACATAGCTCTTTAATCTGTTCCACAACATATTCGTTGTAATAATGATTAAGATCCGGTTGGTCACCGGGTTTTGGTTGATCAAGCTCATGGCTTCTGCCAAGATTTGGATAGTAGGGATGATGCCAATCTACACATGAATAGTACAAACCTACTTTTATACCCCTTTTGTGGCATGCATCTGTTAACATCTTTAATACATCCTTACCATAGGGAGTATTCATGATATTGTAACGGGTTTGTTTGGTATCCCACATACAAAATCCATCATGATGCTTTGTGGTAAAACAGATATACTCCATACCGGCTTCTTCCATAAGGTCCAACCATTCTTCCGGATCATAATCCACAGGATTGAATACCTCGGCATAGGACTCATATTCTCCGGGATCCATTTTACGTCTCCATAAAATCTGTTCATGCCATCCTGGAACTGCATAAATACCCCAATGTACAAACATCCCGAATCGGTTTTTAAAGATCCAGTCTCTCCCGTCTCCAAACTTCATCATTTTCTATTCTCCTTCCAACCACACATCAAATATAGACAAACCACCTGGAGTAACTCGACCAATAAAGGTATCAACCCCTATTCTCTTCGGAGGTAACACAGGGTATTTACTGACAATATCAATTCTCTTAATATCTCTTGGAGCGGTAATTTCCGCACCTATGTATCGACGGAGATCATCATTGACAATATGAAGCCGGTATCTTCCGTCTTTCATACTCATTGCCAAACAAGAAGCTTTCTTTGCTTTGAATTGCATATTCGAACCGGTTGAAATAATAAGAGCGAGCGCTTGTAGAAATCCTTCCGATACTTTGGTAAACACCATATCACCTCGGAAAGTAATAGGATCCTGCATGTACATGGGTGCGCAAGGAAACTCCGGACTGTTGTCGGGAATGTTCAACCTCTTTGTTACTTCTACATTGTCTATATCCTTCATGCCAAACACAAAGACACTCTCTTTGTACTTGGCCCAAGAATCGATAAAATAAAGGTCAGGTGATATTCCAATAGCTTCCGGTTGAAAACCTTTCATAGCAGAAGTCGTGCAAATGACAGCCCCTCCTTTATATTCAGCAACACCAATTTGCTCTTTCGGGGACATCAAATCGAAATTCGGGATAAATAAAGGTCCGTGTAGACTATGTATGTCTTCAACCCGTGCAGCTGTTACCATGATAGCACCACGCTTTGCTAATTCATAACAGTATTTATGAGGTGTGAAACGTCGTGATGATATATATTCCGGCAGCAATGCATTCATTGCGGTATCAGACCATAATACGGTAGGTGCCAACACCTCTTGAGGTATTTCCTTAAAAGCGATATCAAACCTTTCTTTGAGCCATTGCCATTCATCTTTATGTATTCCGTCTCCTAAGCACACCATAAAGCCGTCCATGCATCGTTCAAGTTCTCCTTTATCATTCTTGCGGAAGAATAATGACAGTGTATATACATCCCTTTCAAGTAACGGTGTTGCATGATGGAGAACGTCCCATTCCTCGGTGACATCCTTTACCCCCAGCAAACATTTGTAAGTTGCTTTTGGAGCGTAAATATTCATAAACATGGACATCGTCATGTACTGATGATAACGCCAAACAGGATGATCTGTCCGATCATTCATATGGCATCCGTTTGGCAATGTCTCCGGTATCAAGCAGTCCACACCCGCTTCAACCAGCCCTTTATAATCTACCCCATAACGATACACTGCTTCAAACGGTTCGGAGCACCATGCGTTATTCACTGCGACAGTTTTTCCAATCTCATGAATTCTGTTGCAGATCTTCTTCCAAAATCCATTCCACCTCTTAACATAAAATTCAATCCATTGTTGCCTTAGGTTGTACCAGATATAGTCACGGCGGTGAATAATGGCTTCATCACTGTCACAATGGATTTCTTTCATAAGTTTTTCAGGTAAGCTAATATCGGTATCTATTAGGAACTGATTTGTCATATCAACAGAATAATCCAGTGTAGAAATACCGGATTGCGGTGGAGGGCAAAAGTTATCTGCCACATGAAGTCCTGAAAATCCATAGTCGGATAGAACCTCACATACTTTGTGTGCAAAAAAGTCTTCGTAATAAGTGCCGTCTGAAAAACGTTTTAACACATGAAGTGAATAAGTTGCAACACCTGCCGGATTAATGATTCGGGTTAATAACTCACGGTGATCACTGTACCATTCTTTGTGCCGTGCACTGTTTGTTGAAACACCCATGATCCCAAGCAAGGGCTTTACACCTGCCTTGTTTAAATGTTCCACAAGACACCTTAAATCTAAATTGGTCCAATTTTGCCTTTCCCGATCTTCATTTCTTGGACTACCATAATAGGCACAATTATCGGGAGGCAAATACCTTATATGATCAACCCCATCGTGTAAATGTACAATATCTGCATGAAATAAGAATACTGAAATAACTTCCGGAATAAATCCCATACGGGAGATCAACTCACCTACACCTTTGTCAGGTTTCTCTCGATCAAAACCGATCAGAGGTATCCAAACACATTGTTGACTGATGGCAGAATGTTCACTCATGATATCGCCTCCTTATAACGAATAACAAGACTTAAAAGCCTCTTACAGGTTCTTCCCATCATAATTATATACAGACTGCAGTCTTGAGTAAATGATCAATTACCTAATTCTTTAATTATGACCTTCTCGACGGATTCACTCCCCCTAACATATCATTCAGTAAGCTGAAGTGTTTTATGATTTCATCCTTTTCCTCCCAAGGAAAAGACATAAACAAGGTATTGAATAGTGCTGTCGACCGATCCGGATTCGTTATAGAAATAACAGAAGAGAATTTCGCTTTTAGAACTAATCTGTCGTGTTGTAAATATTTTTTTATTTCACCGCTATGCAATAACCGATCTACATATCCTATTGCTTCATCTACAATTAGCAGGAGAGTATCCATGTCCACCTTTATTGTTTTTCCAACGTTTTGCATGAACATCAGACCTACCCTTGAATAAGGTTAGGAACAAATCAATTTTATCCCGGGGCGAACTACTTATGATAACATGTCCGGAGTCATTGCTTTGATCTGATATGATCATTTCTACTTGAGATATATCTTCTATATCTTGTTTTTGCAACTCTATCTGAAGCCGGCTTTTGCAATCCTCATATTCACTCTCCAGCTTTTTATGTTTCTCCAGTAACTCTTGGTAGCGAAACAATGCAAGGGGTATAAAAGTTAGTGTAATATGGAAAATGGGTTCCATATGATCCGATATAGTACTATAATAATAGTAAAATTATGTACTTACGAGAAAGGAGCTTTTGATGAACGTTCAAGAAAAGATGATAGCAAGAAAACTATTCCAGAATAAGGTATATAAAAGTGACGGGCAAGCTTTTGAAGATATCTTTACTGAAGTAATGAACTATTCAGAAAGAGACTTCCAATCGATCAAACCATGGGGCAATATCGGTGATCGAAAAAATGACGGTTATATAAGATCAAAAGCCTGATGCAGTAAAAAAGATTAAGACAGATTTTGAGGGGTTGTTAAGACAATGGTCTCCGATTAATGAGTTTTATTTTGTTGTAAACGATAAGTATAAAGGTGTAAACGCCGATTCTGAAATGGCTATACAGAAAATTAAGAGTACATATAACCTAAAAGAAGCCGCGATATTAACTGCTAAAGATATTGAAAATATGGTTTTTAAGCTGGAAGATGATCAAATTCTTAGTATAACAGGTTCAATCCCGGATCCTAAAACTAAAAATTTAGATTATACTGTTTTAAATGAAGTTATTGAACACATCATGCTCTTGCCTTTGAATGCAAAAAGCAACTACAAAATTACTCTTCCGAACTGGGAAGATAAAATAAAGTTCAATAATCTATCAAGCGAAACTGCAGGTTTATTAAATAGCGGATATACACATATACAATCACTAGAAGAGTATCTATCTAATAATGGAAACTTTCTTGCTGATGCGTTAAGAGATCAAATAAACGATATTTATTGCCAAGAAAGAAATAAGAACCACGGAGATGACCTGTTTTGGGCGATCGTTGAGCGTCTGAGCCCCAAATCCCAAAGTATGTATCAGATCACCGTGATTATAATCATGAGTAAATATTTTGAAACATGTGATATTTTCGAAGAACCATTGGAGAAAAATGATTTTGCCAACAAAACACACAAATTTTTCGGAGTCTCTACTTGGCTTCGGAAGTTATATCCTAAATAAATTAGAGAAAGAGAAAACCATCGACTCCCTATGGCATGAGTACCAAAATGCATTTCAAAGGAAAGAATACCCGGCAAAGCACAGCTTTGAAAATTTACTTCTTACATTGGTTTTTCTCTATTCAATAGGAGCTATTGAAGAACAGGACGGAGGTGTTATGAAATGCACTTAATAAAGGTCTATGCAAACAAAGAAAGCTTTAGGACGGTTAAATTTAACGATATGGGCTTAAGCTTCATAGTCGCTAGACAAAAAGTGCCCGGAAGTACGGATAAAGGAAAGACCTATAACGGTGTTGGTAAATCTTTATTGATCAGAATTGTTCATTTTTGTATGGGAGCAAGTGCAAAAAACTATAAATCATTTTGTGACAAACTTCCGAGATGGGAATTTTATCTGGATTTTTCTATTGGTAACAAGACTTATACTACGAAACGGTCAACAGATAATCCTAAAAGGATCTTTCTGAACGGAAAGGATCAATCACTTGCTAAATTCAATAAGGTGATGGAGGAACTTTGCTTTCATATTCCTCAGGGCATAGACTTTTTATCTTTTCGCTCGCTATTTCCTTTTTTTGTAAGGCCAAGAAAAGATTCTTATGTTTCATACGATAAGGCTGGAAAAACCGGTAATCAATATCAAACAGTTATCTATAATTCATTTTTACTTGGATTGGATGTTTTTCTAGCACAGAAAAAGTATGAGATTAAGAAAGAACAAGATCGTATTAAGGTATTAGAGGGTAATTTTAAAAAGGATTCATTGCTAAGAGACTTCTTTACCGGCGATAAAGATATAAAATTGACACTATTAGACCTTGAAGAGCGAATTAAAAAGCTTGATAACGACTTAATTGGATTCCAGGTCGCCGAAGATTATCACGAAGTTCAAATCGATGCAGATCAAATTGAAAAAAAATTGTTTTCGATCAGTAATGATGTAATCCTTATACAAAACAATATTGATAGAATTGATGAAAGCCTGAAAATCGAACCGAGTACTAACAAAGGCAATATTCTTTCTGTTTACGAAGAAGCAAATATTCATTTTTCTCAAAACTTGTTAAAGACTTTAGATGATCTGGAAAACTTCTACGAAAAATTAATCTTTAACCGTAAAAAGAAATTACTTGAACAAAAAAATAAATTAATATCAGAAAAAGAAAATAAGACAGATCGTATAAAAAAACTTCAGAACGAACTGGACAAATTGATGAAGTATCTCGGAGATCATCAAGCCTTGGATGTTTTTGTTACACTTAGTAACAAGAGTGCTGAACTAAAAACACAGAAGGATAGTTTGGAAAGATACCAAAGCTTACAAGAAGAGTATAAAGATAAGCAACGGCAACTAGAAAAAAAGCAACTGGAATTAACGGATGTAACAGAAAAGTATTTGAAAGACTTGGATTCAGAAATAGCTGGGTTGAGGGACTATTTTAGAGGTTTAGCCAAAAGATTTTATCCGAATTCAGTAGCTGGTTTATCTATAGAAAATAATGACGGGGATAATCAATTAAGATTTCGAATTGATGCTAAAATCGAATCAGATACATCCGATGGCATCAATAACGTCAAAATATTCTGCTATGATCTAACACTCTTATTTAAAGGGCACAACCACAATATAAATTTTATTTTCCATGATAGTCGTTTATTTGACGGAACTGATGAAAGACAAAAAGCGGAGATTTTTAGAACAGTGGCAGACAAATTCAATAATTCCGGCAAACAGTACATTGCCACTGTAAATCAAAATCAATTGGATGAAATTAAGAAACAATTAAAAGAAACAGAGTACACTGAAATCATTGAAAATAATACTGTGCTGATTTTAACAGATGAAGATCCCACAGAGAAATTGTTAGGGATAACGGTGGACATCAGTGAGAATTAAATTGATTGTCCATAAACGTAGCTGCCCGAAACACCCATAAGAAAATTTTAAGTTTGGGGTTTCGGGCAACTGCTAAGTAATTCACATTATAGTCTACTTTCAATATTCATGAGTTCATTCAAAATGCAGTACTGCTTTGTTCACCACAGGTCCGGAGCAATAGTATACTGCATTGTCCGTTACGGCAATTCCTGCTGTTGCGCGTTCGGTTAGCTTTCCGACGCAGTGAACCGAATAATCTGTAGGGTTGATTTGTAGGATGGCATCGGACATCAATAAATATACTCGATCGTGCTTATAAACCATACCTTGTCTGACTACGCTACCGTACTCACGCAGATTTTGTTGATGGATTACATTTTGCTTCTCATAATCATACACGAAATATACTCCGGTGGAAGTGATTCCATGGACCGCATCCCCTGCCCAAACCATATGGGATATTTCATGAACACCCTCGAAAGGATATTGAATATTACTTACTTCATATGTTTTTGGATTGAACTCAAACAAAGCCGCAGTATCATATACCGCTTTTCCTCCACCTTGCGGCGTTACATTAGAGCCGCAAAGGACATTTCCTCCGGGTAGCTCCGCCATGGACATAATTCCGTGGTACTCCAATAGATCCTCGTTCTCTAAGACTGTCGTTTCTCCGGTTTTTACATTGTATATGGCCATTCCACTGCCTACCACACCATAACCTCCGAGCCCGCTGAACAAGCAAGTCTCCCCGTCTGATAAAGCCAAAGCAGATCTAGGACGTGAAATGGCACTTACCACAGCTTCTTCCTTGGGACTTACGTGGACTTGATCATTAACGATCCCCAATTTAGTATCGATACGATAGATATATCCGCCGGAATAAGCAGCACCTGCCAAGATATCTCCTTGTGATGCATAACAACAAATGTTACCAACACCTTTTCCAATACTTTTTATACCGTGATCAATCAATGTGTCGGTTGCAGGATCTACGGTAAATATGTTCATGGGATGGTTGGTGGTTCCATATATGATTCCATCCGGGCCAAGGGTGATAGGAGAGCAATTTGCACCGGCGCAGGAGTACTCGAATTGTGCAGTTTTGCTTTCCCCTATAACAGGATCCAAGTAGGTAAAGGTATGTGATGGATAATCCATATTCTCTATAGACGGTGCATTCTCAAAAGGTACATGCAATCCCCAAGGATACTTTGTCATATAGCTATGCTCTATGGAGTCGACTTTTTCTTTCACCTCACCGTTATCAAGGATATACCATGATCCAAGATAAGAGCTGTCGATACCCGCCTGTATTTCACCTTGTACTGTCATTTGAGCTGCCACAGACCCGTCTTTGGTCTTATACACCACAGCATTGCCTGTTCCCGGGATCCGTGGAAACATGAATTTCTTTTCTCCTGTGACTACATTAACCCCCACCACATTCACTTCGGCTGTACCGATGGCGCTGTACACCCATCCGGAGGAATCAGCTCCTTGGGAGAAACAATACATCTGGGTATCATCCAATAAGCCGTGATTCTTAATTTCTTTAGTTGTTGGATTAAATGAAAACAAATAGAGTTTCGGGTAGTTGGCAAAATAGATGAGACCCTCATCATCTTCGCAAAATCCCCATCCAATCAAAGTTGATCCTTGTTCAGCCATATTAACAACTGTGGTAAAGGAATCGGTCACAGGATCAAATTCATATAAATAGGAGTTGGCTCCGGTATAGAATTTGCCGGCTTGTGAAGCAAAGGACTTAAAAGGTGCGCCGGATGCATTCCCTTCATAATTATGTTGTGTGGATGTGCCTTTTTCAAAGTCGTAGCAAACCAGAAAGCCCAAAGAAGGCAAGACAGCATAAAACTTGCCGTCACTACCTTTGACTATGCCTCCGGAGCGAGCTTCCGCCGAATTGGACGCAATACCTAAGCTTTTTACAGAAACTAATGATGCATTTTTGCTCCCGGATCGTTCCGCATTAGAATTTGACGTTGCTTTATAATTCATGATGATTCTCCTGTTTAAATTCTTATTTGTGCCGCTATACACCTGGGATGTTCTGCAGATAGTTGCCATATGCTGTTTTCTTCAGACAATACAAACCATTCCACATAGAACTTCTCATCCGGTTTCATATCGGCTTTATTAATTTTCTCTTTCAATCCTCCGACAATCCTTCCCCCTTCAGGTGCAATACATTGTATTTTTACAGGAACTTTCATGGGACGGCCACCGGATGCGATCATTCCGTTTGCAGGTAAAATACTGTTGTTTGTCAAATGTCCGGATATCTTATATAAATTTCCTTCCAACCGTTCTCTTTTCATATCCGCAAAAGAAAGACGAGGACACATATTCGCATGTTGAATAAGACATTCTGTGGCCTTCAAAATGACCTCAGTATTAGGGAAACTGATTCCGTATGCGTTTGCCATGGTGATTCCCCCGATTTCCACTTTGCCTAATTGAGGATGGTCAAACTCTGTCCAAGGGTAAAAGAATTCCGTTCCTCTTTGGTCATGGAATTTTAAAAGCTCATAATCATACTTGATCCTGTTATTGAAAAGATCATTTGTCAGCACCATATCTACGGTTTTATGACCCATTTGAGAATATCCGTTTCCCAATTCCATAATAATGAAGCTGATCCCCAACATAAAATGAACGAACTCATCGGATGTTCCGCTATACCCTTTGATATAGGGGTCGGTAGCATATCGATATCCGCTGACCAAATAGGGGAAACCTGTGATGTCACTGCAGATATTTCCCACCTTCTGCATTAACTGCAAGTCAGCAGCATCATATTGGTCATCCGGCATACTACCGGGGCGGAATATAGCATTAGAACCATTGTGAATATCCATACCGGCAAAAATATTCGGTTTGGACAAGAGAAAGTCCCCCACCGCTTTTGTTTCCGGTTCACTGAAAGGATATTTGCCACCCACAGGATTATCCGGTTGCCAATAAACCGGATAATTTCTGTTAAAGTCCACCGTGGTTTTGCTCGGTTCGAAAAATTCTCCTCCGGTCCGGTCATGAATAAGGCCTTCCGTATAAACCTTGTAAAAAGGTCCTTCTGTATCGGTACTCTTTCTGGGTACCATCAATCTTGGGTCTTCCTCATAGGGCTTCATATTTCCATCCGGGCATTCAATTCTCATATGAAGAATCATACCGTCTCCATTGACATCCCCGGGTATGATATGATCCTTGACCTTATGAATCGTTTCCCTGCTGCGAGGTACATATTTTTGGACAATCGCACATTCTGCTCCATCCGGATTGACACGAGGGACGATATAGAATGATATACATTCCAATAGCTTTTGGTATTGGGGATCGGAGCATAATTGGTTTGCCAAGTACAAAGATACTGTTGTCCCTTCCGCTTCGTTTGAATGTACATTGGTTTGAATGTAATAGGCCGGCTTTTGCTCATGATCCGTACCCGGTGCGGTCAGGATGATCAAGGGCAGATCTCTTCCCTCTAAGGAAGTCCCGATTGATTCGACTTTTACGAAACTTGGATACTCTTTTTTCAAAGTATCAATTGCTTGCATCATCTCGTTGTAGGTATAAAACCCATCTTGTTTTATCTTCATACAATCCTCTTCTCTCATTGAATTTACCGTTATATATTACCGTCTGAATATGGTTCCTCCTTATTATATACTCAAAGTTAACCATATTCAAAAAACAAAAGGCGGTTTTCAATAGCCGCCTTTTGAAAAAAACATTCGTCTTAGTCGTAAACCTCAGGTGGGGTATATACTCTGAACGCCTCATTTTCATAAAAGTTCTTAATCAAGTCATCAAGACCTGCTGCATATAGCTGATTGAGGTATTGTTCCCACTCTGTGTTGATATTGGCAATTTCGCCATCCCAAGAACGGGTGGCAAAGTCGTTAATGATGGGGTTGATCTGTCCGCTGACAGCTGCCCACGCTACGTTGTATGCGTCAAACAATTCTTCTCCCATATCTAATATATTGATTTGTTTATGAGGTGTTATCGCATATTTTTCAACCCATTTATCTTCGATATGATATAACCAAATTTGTCTGTATGCTTCATGAACAAACAAGTTCGGCTCAGCTGAGAAAGCTCCTACCCCGATATTCGAACCCCCTCTTCTGTATTTGGGAGGTACATTTTCCACCGGAGTTGTAATCTTTGAACTGTTCCAAGGCTCCCCGGACCATGTAAAGTGCACGCCTTCTACACCTTGGTAGACTTCACGGAACCAAGGATCATCCTTGTTAGTGTTATAATCATTGTAGATGGTAAGCATTCTGATCAATTCACCGTCGGATACCTGCTCTCCCACCACAGTGGTTCCACCTGCACCGCCGATAAAAGCATCAAGAACATATCGTTTGTTTCCCCAAGACTTACCGGGGCCTTTTAATGCAGGCATCATAACGAATGTTGCATCCTCTTCACCTTTTAGCCATAATCCTTGAGGAGGTTGCCTGTCGGAATAATCCGGAGCATCCGGTCTTGCGATGTATTGTCTGTCCGCATTGAAATATCCGACTTTTCCTGTCATCCATGTTGCAAGCAAAACATCATAGAAAGTTCCTGCAGGAAGGGTTCTCATATATCCCTTTTGATACATATCCGATGCCCACATTACATATTCCTTGTAACCGCTGTATGCATACCAAGGAACCACGTTGCCCGTCAATTCATCTAAATACAAATAGTTGGCTTCGGATGAAACAAGACCGAATTGTCCCCAATACAGATCCACCCAAACATTTCTAAATGAATTCGGGTTTATGACAGCAGCGTATGTATCATCTTCACCGTTGCCGTCAGGGTCATCTTCGGTAAATGCACGGAATATGTCATTGACTTCTTCATGTTCAAACAAGTATGTTGTTATGTATGTCTGACCACTGTATTTTGCTAATTTTTCAGATGTTAGAGGAATTGGAGTGAGCTCCTCTTGAGGAATTTCATAACCGATGTTTTCAAGCCAATCCAGCCTGAACAAGGGAGCGTTATAGAACATTTTGTAATTGCTTCTTACCCAAGAGATACCGTAGTATTCCTCTGTGCCACGAATCAGGTTGTATTCAAAGCTTGTAGGTGCATTGTTTTCCATTAATTCGTAGTAATAGGGGAAGTACTTTTTATACATTTCCAAAGGAACAGATCTTGTAAAGCCTTCTTCATACAATACATGAGGCGCTTTACCACCTTTTGCAAGATTACTGAAGTCCGGTATGTCACCGGCTGCTAACATCATAGTCAGACCTTCAGTATCATAATAACTGATGTTCCAACATTGAAGATCTATGTTGTATCTTTCTTCAATCATCAGCTCATCGTAAGCACCTTCATCATATGTGTCACAAAAGCCAAAGATCCAAGAGATTTCATAGAACTCTTCAAACGGATTCGCCTCCACTGCCTGTGTTGTTGTTTCCGCCTTGGTTGTTGTTTGAGAAGCGGTAGTTGTGACGGCAGGTTGTGTTGTCACTTGTTTGGAAGTGGTCGTTACGGTTGTTATTTCACTTTCCGATTCACTTCCTGCGCAAGCAGTCAATGCAAATATCAGTATTGCTGCTACCACCAAACACAGGATACGTCGCAATTTTACAGACATTCAACTGTCCTCCTTAAGGTTATAATGTTTATAATCAATGCGGTTTTCACTTCGCATTATTACTGTATTTAACGGTTAAAACCGATTACTCCAAACCTTAATCCAATTGTCTATAAATCTTTTCAATACATTATTCCAGTCATCGCACAAACATAATATACCACATTTTGCCGTTTTATTGATCTTTTTTCACTTTTTATTTATCTTTTTTTCTAATTCCACATTTTATTTTTTCATTTGGTTTTCAACGGTTCTTTTCACCAATTGGATGGAGATCCCCCAAGGATCTTTCAACATCACCAAAGAATCTCCCCCTTTTGTCACTGTTAGTTCTTTGTAAACAGTAGCTCCCGCTTGAACCAATCGCAACGTATCCTTCTTTAAATCATCAGACAAGAAGGCAAAATGAAGCATTAAAGGATCCATTTCCTTATATTCCAATATCGGTGCTGCAGGATTATAATATATTTCCAAAATGGTACTTTCCTTTTCATCCACAATGAAGTAGGTAGTCTCATCGGCTTGTCGCAAAAGTTTCATCCCCATCTCCTTTATATACCATTCCACCATTCCATGAGGATCCGGCACATTGATCGCCACATGCTCTATCATCATACATACCATCCTTTCCGTTACTCTACTACCGAGGGTTTTTTCCCGGCGTTAAAAATGTTGTCCGTTATTTCCACTCTGCTTTTTTCCTTTTCATTGCGACCATATAGCCTGGCGGTGTTCAACGTATCAAGAGAAGGCCAAATAATATTGCCGTAGAATTTCTGTATTATTTGAGGTGCTCCTCTTAAAGCGTAAGGTAATTGATCGGACAAGAACACATTGTTATACATGAGGATCGTGTCACCGGCAATATCCGTACCGTCTCCCCTGTCGCTGCCCCCATGCATGTCAAAGCAATGGCTTAAGGAAGTCCCCATTTGTATATTATGCCTTGCCTCATATCCGGATCCCGGAGCACCGGTTCCTGCAAGGTCATGTCTGTTTGCATTGAACAGATTGTATTCGATCAATGACACCGCCTTATCATGACAGAATCCGTATCCTAATCCGTTACGCTGGTTGTGATGGATGTAGTTATGGTGGAAATAGTGACCGGTACCACCGGATACATACACAGCAGCATGACTGAAGCCGGAGAATTCACAATTATCCACCTCCAGGTTGTTTTTATCCGTTGTTATACAATTGAGCGTAAGCAGCTTGTAATAATACCCGCTTCCTTTAGCTCCTTCACCGGAATAACTTCTCTTATGAAACGCAAGCCTCTCATCCGGATCCGCCCCTCGGAATATCAATCCGGTAATCCGCACATTTTCTCCCACCTTGAACATAGGTGAGTAAAATGTATCGCTTAAGATCAATGCTCCCGTGGAATTTCCGTTTCCACGGTCACTTGCCAATGTTACTCCGTCCTTGATGGTCAAAGTCGTTTTCGCGGCGGACAAATCGATTACAGCATCACCTTTTACAAAAATAACATCTCCGTCTTTAGCCTGTATACATGCGCGTATAAATTCTTTCAGATCCCCCACCATAAAATCACCGGTGGTAACTATTTCTTTGTAACCGTATCCACCACCTAGTGGTTGATCATCCGGTACGGCGCCATAAACTTTTCCGCCCACAGTCCTATTCGGTTGCTCTAAGTATTCGTAAGCCCGATCGTATCCTTCGATCACCTTGACGGTATCGGCGAGCGCTTTGCTTATTTCTTCTTTTTTAATTTTTTTGTCCCGTATAATCTCCCTCAACTCATCCAGTTTCTTATATACCTCATCCATATCACTGTAATAGTTTCTGCTTGTTATATTGGTCAATCTCATATCCACCGTGTGCTCGGACAAGTCAATTTTCACATCGGATTCTTGAACCTTTTCCGCTAAACCGAAAGCATTGTTAAAAACCGTGATGTCCCCTTCTCCAGTTTGAATGGAATTGAACAATTCATCATACAGTTCTTTTGCTCCTGCAAAGTAATTATTGGTGATCTCCAAACCGTTCTTAGGAGCGCTACCAATATCAAAGGGCATTTGGGATGTAATATAGGTGTTGTTGCTTATAATCATATAATCCCCATATGTGTTTGTCTCTTTTTCTTTAAATGGTTCCATTTTGATACACGCATCGTAGGAAGTTCCCATCTCAATGTTGTTTCTCACCTCCAACCCACAATCCGTGCTGCCATCACCATACACCGAAGTACGGTTACCGTTGAACAGATTGTTCTCAATCAACACCTTTGCAGATGCCACTTTTACGCCGTAACCTGCACTTTCTGATTTGTTGTCGTGGATGTAGTTGTAGCTTATCGAGTGGTTATCGCCGTTAGAAACTGTAATGGCCGAACCATTGAATCCTGCTATTTCGCAATTGTCCACCGTGACACCGTCAGACAGGACGGATATGCCTGTCGTTAAGAATGATATGCCTCTCCAATCCCTCATTTGTGTTTCCGGTCCTTGAATCGTAAGGCCGGTGATACGGCAATTTTCACCGACTTCAATCAAAGGCATTGAAGTAAAAGCAGTTGAAATTATCATACCCCCTGAGGATTCCCCGGATCCCCGGTCCGAAGCCAAAGTGACACCGTCATTTAATCGGATTATATAATTTTCCGCTATAACAAATTCCGTCATATCGATTTTTGCATCACTTGCAATAAAGATTACATCTTTATTCTTTGCTTGGCTTACAGCCAAAACAAGCTCGTCGGAAGTTCTAACGGTAAATGTTCCTTTTTTGACAGAATCCTTGATTCCTTTTCCACCTCCAATTGGGTTTTCAACGGGAAGGGCCCCACACAACTCATCATTCAAAGAAACATTCAGGTAAGGTATGTAATCATAATACTTGCCCACACCTTCCATCTCAGACAAGACCATATTCAACCGATCAGTAAAACCTTCTTCATCAATAGATCCGGTATTAAAATTGTAATTAAGAATTTCTATCGTTCTCAATAACTCAAAAGGTTGAATTTGAAAGCTCCTTGCCGTCACTAACCCCAAATTGGAAAAGGGTTTTCCTTCTTTTTCAATAATTTCCATTTCTTTCGGTTTATCAGTCTCTTTCGCAGTTTGGCTTGTACTTCCGGCTGTTGTTCCGGTTTCAGTCACTACATCTTCACCACCTGTTTGGCTTTGACAAGCAGTAAATACAAATCCCATAAC
>ENA-UOOK01004112-UOOK01004112.1-fermentation-metagenome-genome-assembly--contig:-NODE-4112-length-15904-cov-71.313206_pt1 | contig 15904 bp, 16 predicted proteins | sample MGYA00245777_ERZ724023 | MGnify/ENA primary metagenome ERZ724023 (study PRJEB28704, sample SAMN03018312) | fermentation metagenome | biome: anthropogenic terrestrial biome; feature: soil...
TGTATTTTTGAAGAAAAATGATTAAAAATGAGGGTTATTAGACAAACTGACGTTAGTGGCAAGTGTGGCGGCGACAATACAAAATTGAGAATATCGATGGAAATAAAAGACATAGAGGAATGGAATAATTTGCTGAACGAAGTTAATTCGGGTGATAGCATTTCTTTTTACTTATAGTAATTAAAAACTTTTACGCAAGAACAAATTTCATATTCTTTTAAATAGAATTTTAATATCTCCTTAAATCATTCTTAATTTTTTCGCTAAGTTTTTGACTTGCAGGAACCATAGGTAGTCTAAATTCATTTTTCATTTTGCCTTGTTGAGACAAATATTCTTTTACGCCACAAGGATTTCCTTCCGCAAACATATTTGAAATAGAATCAAGAAGTTTGTAATGAATAGTTTTAGCGTTTTCAAAATCTTTGTTTAATGCTAATCTTACTAATTGTGACATTTCTTTTGGAAATGCATTTCCTGCAACTGAAATAACGCCTTCGCCACCAACTGCAATTAAAGGAAGTGTTAAGCCATCATCGCCCGAAATAACTGTAAAACTTAGAGGTTTGTTTTTAATAACTTGCATCATTTGGTCGATTGAACCGCAAGCTTCTTTTATTGCTGTTATATTTTCAAAATCGTTTGCCAATCTTACAACAGTGTCTGGAAGAATATTTACTCCTGTTCTGCCGGGAACATTATATAAAATCAGTTGTGTAGGACAAACACTTGCTATAGCCGCAAAATGTTGATATAAACCTTCTTGATTTGGCTTGTTGTAATAAGGAGCAACACATAAAATGCCATCAACTCCATTAAGATTTGTTGATTTTATACGATTAATTACGTCCATTGTGTTGTTGCCACCAATTCCATACATAATTGGAACTCTAAAGTTTATTTCTTTTTTTGCAAACTCTAAAATTTCTTGCTTTTCTTCTTCAGAAATTGTTGCCGATTCAGCTGTAGTACCCATTACAAGCAAGTAATCAACTCCGTTAGCAATTAAATCATTAATTAATTTTGCAAAAGCAGGAAAATCTATTTGTTTGTCTTCTGTAAACGGCGTAACCATTGCTACACCAGTTCCTATAAAATTAGTTTTCATAATATTTTAAGTATTTATCATTTTTAAATAATGTTCAGTTTGTTTTATTAATTCTTCAAGCAAGTTTTCTGTGTTTTTATTAATATTTATCATCAAATCGTAATACACAGGCTCGTTTTTACTATAAAGTCCAGTTTTAAACATTGCTTGAGATTCTGCTACAATAAAGCAGTTTGGTAATTTTTCATTAATGTTTAAATCAATTAAAATATCGAATTTACAATTGCAAAATTCCTTAGTAATTTCAGAAATTGGTTTAAAAAATTTATTCAAATCTTTTTTAGAATAAAATTTAAAATCTTCATGTTTTGTGTGAAATTCTGATAATTCAGCAGAGTCAACATATCCAATGCTGTCAACTATATGAATTTTGCTTTTTAATTCTTCAACAAAAGCTTTAACTTTTTCAAAATCTTCGTTTAATGTGGCATCATAAACTATACCTATTGATTTTGCTTTATAAAGGTTGCAAGCAATAACATTTGCTTCGGGTCTTCGGGCAGTTTTTCTAAATTTTCTTAACCCAATTTTATATCTTAATCCTTCGATAAGCTTCACAGTTTTTTTCTGCAAATTTAATTAAATATAAGAATATTGAAAAGTTTTTTATAATTTTGCCTTTAGAAGTAGGCAGGTCTGTCGCCTCGTTAGTTTTAGCGGGGAGGAAAGTCCGGACAACACAGGGTGCTGCACTCTTGAAATAAGAGATGTTCGTGAGGCATGAAGGCAAAGAAGAAAATAACCGCCCAAGTTTATCTTGTGGTAAGGATGAGAAGGTAGAGTAAGAGCCTACCAGTGATAATGGCAACATTATCAGCTGTTTGCCCTGCAGGTTGCAAGACCATGTATATCGGCGTTTTAAAGCTACCCGCTTGAGCCGAGGGGTAGGTCGCATAGATAAATGACAGACGGCATACTATATGTTACAGAATCCGGCTTATATGCCTACTTCTATTTTTTAAAGAATGAAATTATGACAAACGAATGGAAAAAACGCGAAGGTATTGTTTACTCAACTAAAGCCGACTTTGTTTATCAAACAAACGAGATAGAAGAGCCAGAAACCTTACCAGCAGAAAAGCAAAAATTAAAAATAGCTTTAGATAGAAAGCAAAGAAAAGGTAAAACTGTAGTTCTAATAACAGGATTTGTCGGCAAATCAGATGATTTAGAAAATTTAGCCAAAGAATTGAAAAATAAATGCGGAACTGGAGGCTCAGCAAAAAATGGAGAAATTATTATTCAAGGCGAAATGATCGAAAAAGTTAAAGATATTTTAAGAAATAAAGGATTTAAAGTTTAAAAGAGAAATGAAAATCAAAAATTTAATTTTAGTTAGCACATTAATATTAATAATAAGTGCATGGTCTTGTGGAGATAAAAAATCTAAAACAGAAAAACAAGATGAACATTTGATTGAAATAGCTTTAAATATTGCTAATTATTCAAACGATTATATCGTAGCAACTTGTAACGAGCAGGTTGATACTGTTAAAGTTGGTGAAGATGGAAAATATTTGTACTCAACTTTTCTTGGTCAAGATTCTTATTTAGAAATTAAAATAGGAAGAAAAAGAGTTTTGATATATACTAAGCCAAAAGCCGAAATGCAAATAGAAGTTGATGTTCAAGATTTTCATAATTCTTTGAAATTTTCTGGCGATTATGCCGAAATAAATAATTACTTAGCAAAACAATCTAAATTATTATTTGACGCTAAACCAGCTTCCGAAAATTTTATTTATGCAGGAGATTATTCCACTTTCAGCAATTCATTTAAAAAATATGATGACGAAAGTAAAAATAACTTGAATAAGTTCGTGGAAGCAAATCCAAATTTCGAGGACTTTGTGATTTTAGAAAAAGAAAGACAAAAATTAATTAATACAATTTTGTATTTGTCTTATTATTCTCCTTTGGTTTATACCGAACAAAGCGATGAGGCACTTGAAAATGAAATAAACTCTTTAATTAATTCCACAGACAAAAATAATCCTAAGTTATTGTGTTTGAGAATATTTTATGAATATGCGGAAACTTTAATTCCTTATAAATTAAATTTAAAATACCGTGAAGCTGGAATCGAAAATATTGATGATGCTGAATATATTAATGATTATTTTGATTTAATTGGTGAATTGTTTTCAGAATCAGAGGTTTATGAAGCTGTTTTTTATAGTGGACTAAAATCTTTTATTATGTATTATGGGACAGAAAGTGTGAGTGAACAATTTTCAAAATATGAAGATTTTAGTATGAATAGAGAGCATTTGTCAGAGTTGAATAAAATTTTTGCTGAATATGATAAATTAAAACCAGGTAAACCTAGCATTGACTGGGAATTTCCTGATAAAGATGGGAAAATTTATAGCTCAAAAGATTTTGCAGGAAAATATATTTATATTGACGTGTGGGCTAGCTGGTGTGGACCATGTGTTAGAGAATCAAAATTTTATAAAGAAATTGCAACTAAGTTTAAAGGAAAAAATATTGCATTTGTATCCATTTCAGTTGATGAAAATAAAGACGAGTGGACAAATTTTATTGGTAACGAAAACAATAATATTGTAAATCTTTGGGCAGGAGGTTGGAATAACGACCTGTGCAACTTCTTTAAAATCAATTCAATACCACGCTTTATTTTAATTGATAAAAATGGGTTAATTATAAATGCAAATGCCAGCAATCCATCTGGTGATATAGAAGAAGTTTTGAATAATTTAGATTTGTAAAAATTTTATTTTACTTTTCCGGCGGTAAATAAAAGTATTCTACTTCTTCATCGTCAAGTTCTGGGCTAGGGTAAAAACTTATTGTTTTGGTTTTTAAAATAGTATTATCTTTTAAACTGTAATTATTAGGTTCAAAAACCAATCTGTACAAGTTGTATAAAAACATATAATCCATGCCTACATATTCATAATGGCGTGTCGAACTTTTATTGCCCTCATTATTGGGCCAAACTAATCTTGACGAAGCCGACCAATAAGGGTGGTAGTCATTTCGGGAGGTATCACTCGAAGGACCAGAAAATGGAGCAAAACTTAATAGTTGTTGGTAAAAAATCTTATCGTTTTCATAAAGCTGGTTGCCGGGTTTGTAAATGTTTTGGTATTTTTGATTATGTAAAGTTACTAGAATTAAAGGGCAGTGTTCATAAGTGTATTTGTTGCGTTTGTCGCTTAATAAAAATAATAAATCGTAAGATTTTGTATTCCAATTTATATCTGAAATACTAGCTAAATCTCTAAACATATAATCGTCAAAATTTTCAGGCATAGGAAATCCTGCAAGCCACAAGATTTTTAAATTTTTAAATAATATAGATTTAAACACATAAGCAGCCAAGCCTTTATGAGAATTGTCGTAGTGATAAATATCATTTCCTGTTATACTTTTTCCTGCTTCTCCAAAGCCGTATGAATTAATCCAAACTCCCATATCTTCGCCATTTCCTTCAGCAACCAAGTCGTTTGTAACAGGGTTCATTATATACCAATAACTAGAAAATAATGCACCAAATCTTGTTTGAGAAGGACGTGCTTTAAACTCATTTTTTGGCTTTAAAACAATTCTTTGTTGTGGATATTCTTGATGACATTGTCTAACTAATCTGTCTGTTAGGTCATCAACCCATTTTTTAAAAGAAATAGTGTTTCCTTGCCATATGCCTTTAGATTTTAAATAATTTGGAATAAAATCATTTCTGAATTTTACTTTTATTTTGCTAACATCTTCATCGTCAACCAATTTTTTAACTAAAGCTAAGCCTTGCAACATCCTTACAATATTATCTTGACTCATTCCTTGCTGTGGAATTACGCCTTTTTGAAAAATAGACAAATATCTGTTAGTGCCGTTTTTAATTTTATTATACTTGCCATATTCTTCGTTAAAATGTTTGTAATACTGTTTCCAAAAGCCTAAGCTAACATCGTCTCTAATTAAAAATCCATTTATATCCTCTGGATATTTTATAAGTTCAAAATCGCTTTTGTTGGGTTCTGTTTTATGATATTTTCGCAAAGTGTATTCCGAGTAAAGGTCTAGTCTTTCTAAGGCAATCATAGCATAGAACAACATAGATAAAGTTTCTTGATAATCTTGCTTATTGTTTTTTAATAATCTGTATTCTGTAGAAAGAAGCCCTAACCAATGATTAAAATTACTGTTGCCATCACTCCAACTAACCCAAGATATATTTCCAGCTTTATCTAATCGTCTATCTACTGCAGGAATGTTAACGCCAAACTGCTCAACATCAGAACTTATAATAACCCATTCGTTAAGTAATCTGTTTCTATAATTTATATATTTTGAATTAAGGGAATCTGTAATGTTTGCAAATGTGTAACTTGTAGCAAAAATCACTAAAAATAGTATGTTTATTATTTTAAATTTCATTTTAAAATTTTTTCAAAAATAATTAGTTTTTTCAATTTAACATAAACTTGTTAATACTTATAATGAAAAATACAGTTTTTATATTTTTAGAATGGGTATTTTTGAATAAAAAATAAATGCGTATTTTATTTACAATATATTGCTTTTTTATTGCAGGTTTAGCATATTCACAAATCACGCCAGAGCAATATATTTCTACGTTTAGCGATTTGGCTGTAAAAGAAATGAAGCGAGCAGGAGTACCAGCAAGTATAACTTTGGCACAAGGAATGTTGGAGTCGGGAAATGGAAATTCGTATTTGGCAACAAAAGGGAAAAATCACTTTGGAATAAAATGCCATAAGTGGACTGGAGACAAAATTTATAGAGATGATGATGCAAAAGATGAATGTTTTAGAAAATATAAAAATGTAGAGCAGTCTTTTATCGACCACTCTAACTTTTTGAAAGAAAATTCTAGATACCATTTTTTATTTGATTTAGAAATTACAGATTATAAAGCTTGGGCTAAAGGACTTAAAAAAGCAGGTTATGCAACAAATCCCAATTATGCAACATCTTTAATAAATTTAATCGAAAAGCATGAGTTATATAACTTTGATTTAGGAATTTCTAAACCAAAAGAAGATAAGCCAACAAAACGTCCAGAAAGAACAAAAGCTCCTGTGAAAGATGATTTTATTGTAAATCCATATCTCAATGCATATAATTACAATAACAACGTGCCATATATTGTTGTTGTTGATACCATAGAAATTGCAGATTTAGCACGCCAATTGGATATGATGAGGTGGCAATTGGTAAAATATAACGATTTAGATAAAAATTCAATATTATATCCAGGTGATAATATTTACATTAAACCAAAACGCAATAAAGCGGAAAAACAATACAATGTTCATATTGTTGAGCAAAATGAAACTGTAAGAGATATATCTGAAAAATATGCAGTAAAATCAAAAAAATTGTTGAAATTTAACGACTTAACAGATATTGACCAAGAATTAAAAGTAGGTAGCGAAATAAAATTAAGAAGATAATTTATAGTAGTGATAAATTATTTAAAAAACCAAATCTAAACTACAGTTTTTATAAACAAGTTTTGTTGAAAAATAGAATTTGTTAATTATGGAAAATCCAAAGATTAATTATATCTTTAAACACTTTTGTTTAAAAGTTCAATTTATTGATTATAAAGAAATTACGAAATTAAAAATATTTAATAATTATGTTGGAAGAAGAAAAAAGCTCGAGAGTAATTAGGATTAATATAGAAGATGAAATGAAATCTGCTTACATTGATTATTCAATGTCGGTTATCGTTTCTCGTGCTTTACCTGATGTTAGAGATGGCTTAAAACCAGTTCAAAGAAGAATTTTGTACGGAATGTCGGAACTTGGTTTGGCTTCAAATAAACCTTATAAAAAATCTGCTAGAATTGTGGGTGAAGTTTTAGGAAAATACCACCCTCATGGAGACTCATCTGTTTATTTAGCAATGGTTCGTATGGCTCAAGATTGGGCTTTGCGTTATACATTAGTTGATGGACAAGGAAACTTCGGCTCTGTTGACGGTGATAGCCCAGCAGCTATGCGTTATACCGAAGCAAGAATGGCTAAAATCGCTGACGAAATTTTGATGGATATAGAAAAAGAAACAGTAGATTTTAATTTAAACTTCGACGATTCTCTAGAAGAACCAAGCGTTATGCCTACACGACTACCAAACTTGTTGGTGAATGGTGCTAGCGGTATTGCTGTAGGTATGGCAACAAATATGGCTCCTCATAATCTTAGCCAAACTGTTGATTGTATCGTTGCTTATATCGACAATAACGAAATTACTAGCGGAGAATTAGGCGAAATTATGCAAGCACCTGATTTCCCTACTGGAGGTATAATTTATGGAGTTGAAGGTGTACGCGAAGCTTTCGAAACAGGAAGAGGAAGAGTAGTAATTAGAGCAAAAGCAGAAATCGAAGTCGGTGATAACGGAAGAGAAAAAATAATTGTTACCGAAATTCCTTACATGGTAAATAAATCAGAACTTATAATTAAAATAGCTGATTTAATTAACGATAAAAAAATAGACGGAATTTCAAATATCAACGACGAATCAGACCGCGAAGGAATGAGAATAGTGATTGATATTAAACGCGATGCAGTTGCCAACATTGTTCTTAATAAACTATATAAGTTAACAGCATTACAATCTTCGTTTAGCATAAATAATATCGCTCTAGTAAAAGGTCGTCCTATGATACTAAACCTTTATGATTTAGTAAAATATTTTGTTGAACATCGCCACGATGTAGTAGTGCGTAGAACAGAATTTGACCTTAAAAAAGCCGAAGAACGCGCCCATATCCTCGAAGGTTTAATTATAGCTAGCGATAATATAGATGAGGTTATTCGCATAATTCGTGCTTCACAATCGCCCGACCAAGCAAGAGATGCTTTGATGGAAAGGTTTAAATTGACTGAAATTCAAGCAAGAGCTATTGTCGAAATGCGTTTGAGACAACTTACCGGACTTGAACAAGACAAACTTAGAGCTGAATATGCAGAATTAATGGAAAAAATCGCATACTATAAGGAAGTGTTAAGCAATTTAAGCTTGAGAATGCAAATTATTAAAGAAGAAATGCTTGAAATTAAAGAAAAGTATGGCGATAAAAGAAAAACTGAAATTGTATATGCTTCAGAAGAATTAAATCCAGAAGATTTTTATGCAGACGAAGATATTGTTATTACAATTTCTGACATGGGATATATTAAACGTACTGCTTTAACTGAGTTCCGTGCACAAAATAGAGGAGGAGTAGGAGCAAAAGGTTCTACAATTCGTGAAGAAGACTTTATAGAACATGTATTTGTGGCATCAATGCATGATGTTCTATTGTTGTTTACTAAAAAAGGAAAATGTTATTGGATAAGAGCATTCGAAGTGCCAGAAGGAACAAAAACATCAAAAGGTAGAGCAATTCAAAATTTAATAAATATAGAACCTGATGATGAAATAAAAGCATTTATGAACGTGGTAGCAAAAAGAGACGATGACTACTTAGATAATTCATATATTATAATGTGTACTAAAAATGGTGTTTTCAAAAAAACCAGACTAAGAGAATATTCTAGACCACGTCAAACTGGAGTTAATGCAATAAATATTCGCGAAGGCGATAGCTTATTGACCGCTAATCTTATTGAAGATAAACCAGGCGAAGAACCAGTAAATATCATGATAGGTACTAAAAATGGAAAAGTAGTTCGCTTCCCTCACGATTTAGTTAGACCAATTGGTAGAACTGCTACAGGAGTAAAAGGTATTACTCTCGATGAAGGTTCAGAAGTAATTGGAATGATTACAGTTAGAACAGACCAAGATGTTTTGGTAGTGTCTGAAAATGGATATGGAAAACGTTCTAGCATAGATGATTATAGAGTTACTAATAGAGGCGGAAAAGGCGTTAAAACAATTAATATTACTGAAAAAACGGGAGATTTAATAGATATTTCCGCAGTTACAGATAACGACCACTTAATCATTACAAATAAATCAGGAATTACAATACGACTTGCAGTTGACACATTAAGAGTTATGGGAAGAGCAACTCAAGGGGTAAGACTAATAAATCTCAGAGACGACGACTCTATAGCTTCTGTTGCAAAAATTGAAGATGGAGCATTAGAAGAAAAAAATGCTGAAAATCATGAAGAACTAGATGAAAATAATGGAGAAAATCTAGAAAATAATGATGAAAATGCAAATAATGATAGCAAAGAGTAAATTTTTGGCAAACAAATTGTATATTTGTATTTTAAAGAATATGAATTATTAAATCGAAATATTATGAGAAAGTTAATGTTTTTAATCGCAACAATCGCTCTAAGTTTTTCGCTTTCAGCACAAAAATCAGTAGTAACAAGTGCATGGAGCTATCTAAAAGATGGATTCCTTGACGATGCAAAAAAATCTATTGATAGAGCAGAACAACATCAATCAACAAAAGATTGGTATAAAACACATTATTTCAAAGGTATGATTTATCAAGATATTGGTATTTCAGAAAACCCAAGATATAAATCTTTATGTACAAATTGCTTGGATATATCGTATGACGCATATATAAAAGCAATTCAATTAAATTTTGTTAACCCAGAATACAAAAATTTAGACTTAACTACTGAAGTTGGACTAATGAAGTTTGTTGGAGTTTTACAAAAATTTGATGAAAGAGATTATGAAAGTACTGAATCTTTAATGGATATGATTACCAATAGACTGCCTGCTTTGTCTAATGCTTTTATAAATGAGGGTGTTACTAAGTTTCAAGAAGCAGATTATGAAAATGCATACGCAAAGTTTGAAAAAGCTACAATGATAGCAACACTTTCGTTTAAAGTAGATACTCAATTATACTATTTTGCTTCGCTAGCTGCACTAAAAGCTGGTAAATTCGAAGAAGCTATAGGATATAACGAAATGCTTATTCAATTAGGATTTGGAGCTAACGATGATGAAAAAGTAGCAATTTACCAAAGTCAAGCTGTTGCTTATAGAGAAACAGGCGATACTGCAAAAATGCTTAAAGTTTTAGAAAAAGGTATAGATGCTTTTCCACAAGCTAACTTTCCATTAGTAATAGAAACTTTTAACTATTATGTTAATATTGGAAAAAGTGATAAAGCATTTGAATATATAAATTTGGCTATAGAAAAAAATCCAAGCGATGCTCAATTTTATGTTATCAGAGGAACTCTATTAGAAGAAATGAAACGTAAAGACGAAGCTAAACTTGACTATGTTAAAGCTGTAGAATTACAATCAGATAATTTTGATGCTAATTATTCACTAGGAGCATTTTACTATAACTCTGGTGTTGATACTTTAGATTGGGCAGATAAAAATATTCCAATAAATAAGTTCTCTGAATTAGGTAAATATCAAGAAATTTCAAATCAACTATTTGAAGAAGCTTTGCCATACCTAGAAAAAGCTTATGCTATACAAGAAAAAAATGTTGCTGTATTAAGTACATTGAAAACTATTTACTATAGACTTGGAAAACAAGATAAATATACCGAAGTTGATGAAAAATTAAAATCGCTAGTAGAATAGATTTAAAATAATATTATAAAAAAAGGCTGGTTTTCAGCCTTTTTTTATTGATTTTGTATTGTAATTAAATTTTTTTAAAATGAAAAAAGCAAGTTTATTTTTAGGATTAATCTTTCTTGGATTTTTCGCAAACTCCCAAAACTCTATATATTTAGATTTTGAGATTTTACAAAATGGTACGCAACTAGTTCTAGATAGCGTTTTAGTTGAAAATTTAGATAATGGCTCCGATACTACTATTTATAATTTTCAGTCAGGGCTAAGTTTTGAAATGCCTATAGGAGTGTTTCCTGTTTTTGCCGAAAATAATGAGTTGATGATAAAACAAAATTATCCAAATCCTTTTGCTAACGAAACAATAATTGAAATAAATTCTCCAAACGAAAATGTTGATGTTGCTGTTTACGATATAAGTGGTAAACTTGTTTTATCAGAAAGGTTAAATGTTGGAAAAGGTAAACAAATATTTTACTTAAATCCAGGAGCTGCTGGTAAATTTATTGTTGCATTTAAAAGCGAAAAACAAGAAAAAGCAATTGCTGTTACAAGTAGTGCAACAGAACAAACTAAAGCTTCAATTCGTTGGCAGGGAAGTACGCTAAATTTTATGAAGAAAAAGGAGCAAAATGCTTTTTTCATATATAACGAAGGTGATGTATTAAAATTTACAGGTTTCGTTACTGCTTGCGAACAAGCTGAATCAATATCAATTGTTGACAGCCCAACGGTTTCTCAGACTTACACATTTGATTTTACTTATTTGCAAAATATTCAACCAAATGCACCTATAATTGAAAATGTTACAATTGCTGAAACTTCAATTTTGTGGGAATTTAACTCAGATGAAAGTACAATTGGTTATAAATATAATTCTGAACCTAACTATAACACCGCAATAGATATAGGTGAAGCAACAAGTTTGAGTAAAGAAGAATTATTACCAGGCACTTATTATGATTTTTGGTTATGGGCTTACAATGATTGTGGTGCCTCGATGCCAACAAAATTGTCAAATGCTACCAAGGCTTTGTTATTCTCTGCTGATGAAAATTCTTTAATTTTAAGTGGAGCGACAACAGAAAAAATGAATATATTAAGCATTTGTGATGCAAATGATACTTTAATCCTACGCAATATTTCAACTAATGTTGATCTTGCAGATGAAAACTTAGTACACTTAATAGAGAGAATGCGTATAACTGTCTTAAATAAAGGTGTTGGTATAGCAGCTCCTCAAGTTGGTTTAAATAGAAATATCGTATGGATACAACGTTATGATAAAGGTAGTGCTTTTAATAAACCTTGGGAATGTTATATAAATCCAAGAATTACAGCTTATTCTACAGAATATTTTTTAAGAAATGATGGCTGTTTGTCAGTCGGCGAAGAATGTGTTAATGAATATGGAATCGCAGGAAACTCATGGCGTGCAAATTGGGTTGATGTTGAATATTATTTACCAGACGGAACCTTTGTGCAAGAAACAATTACTCATGTATATACCGCACATATTTTTCAACACGAATTAGACCATTTGAATGGAATAATGTATTTTGATAGACAAACAGAGCCTGGTACAAAATAGCTAAACGCTGTATAATAAAAACTTAACTGCTAATTTGAATTTATAAAGTTTGAATTTGGCTTATCAGTTTAGGAGAAAACAACACAAAACCCACACAACACAACAGATAGAGAATGAAAAATAAATTGTTGATAAGTTTTTATGTTTTGAAAATTCAGTGTGGTATATTACTTATTCTATTCTTATTAAATGGTTAAAAGTTGTGTTTCTACCGAGTTCATATATTTGTGAAGAAATCATAGGTTTTGATTTGCCCTCAGGTTCAATAAAATAATCTGATTGTATTATGATTAAAGTCTTATTTTTATAATTTCTAAATAATAGTTTTTTTAACTTTATATCTTCTTTTTTATTTTTATCCACCAAAAAATAAATTTTATTACATCTTGTTAAATAAAACTCTCTATTGGGCATTGCTTGACCAATGTTATTGTGAATAATTTGATTTATTTTATACGCTTTTTTGCCCATAAAAAATTCAACAGCTATTATATCAAAAACAAGCATTTCAAAATTAGATATATCATTTCTTTCAAACTTATAAGCATAGTTGTCAATTACAACACTATCTATTGTGTTTTTAATTTTGGGTTCTGAATCAATATAGCATAAATAAAAAGTTGCTTCAGAATTTTCACTGTTTTTGTAAAAACTTTTATTAGTTGGATTCCGTACTATTTTTATATTTGAGTTACAAGCAAATAAGCCAAGTACAATAAATATATAAAAAAACTTTTTCACTATGTTTTATTTTGGACGTTGCATAATTAAACCTTGAATAGCAGATTGTCCATTAGCTTTGAAATATGGCTTATTACCACCACTAATAGATTTAAGTACATTTCCAATAGGTACATTTTCCAATGAGTTATATACTTTTGATAATGAAGAACTTTTTTTCATAAAATCAACGACTCCTTCAATACCACCTTTATTAAAAGAATTAAGCAATTTTTTTTCTAATCCATATTTTGTAGTTTGTGTATTTTGTGCCGCAAAAACTTTTGCTGTTGCTTCATCATGTATATCTAAAGCAAAAGTGCTACCATCACCTGCTAAATAGCCATAATCGCCTTTACTAAACTGTACAGCGTGAAAAGTTTCTTCTAATAATGGAGATTGGGTACTTAAACCTGTTGTTGATACGTCATCTGTATAGTTTATACCTATCATGTATTGTCCTTTGTCATTTGTGCCGTTGTAAGTTACGTTACCAACAATAGTTTCTCCGTTGTCTCTCCATTTTTCACTTTTGTAATTAAACGAATAAACAGCATTTTTATCATTTTTAAGACTGTTGTATTGTTCAGCAAAAGCGGGACTGTATTGTTTACTATTAGGATTGACATAATTTGCAACATTTTTTTCTGTTGTAGGGTCTATATCCAATCCACTAGGGTCTCTAAATATTAGCGGGTTATTACCTGCATAATTATAAGGAGTTAGCATAGGGTATTTATCACATAGCGGATCCACACTCAAAAACACTCCCGCCTCTGCCCAATAGTAACGATTATCGGTTTTTGTATATCCTGTTTCGCTGTCAAGTTCTTTGCCTAAAAACTTAAACTCCGCATCAAAATTTGAGCCGGAGGCTTTTTGATTTGCAAAAACCTCACCAAAAGGCAGGTAGCTGAGGTGCTGCAAGGCGTTGCCGTCTTTGTCGCTTATTGATTTGCTACAAATGTGTTTTTCTAAAATGTTAAATTTTATTACCTTTTGCATCTATTTATCGTTATATATATTTATTTTAAAATCATTTTATCAAAACCTATAATCTTTTAGTTCCGGTAATGGTTCTTCACAGCAAGTACCTAATATTTCTAATTGTTTTATACGTTTATGCAATTCCATCATTCCCATATATGTATGGCGTTGAGTTGTTTGTTTTATTTTTTTTATTTCTTCTTGAAATTCAAAACTATCTTCTCTATATAACATTTCGCATTCAAACTTATCTGATATGAAAATTAAGTATTCTCCCTTTCTAAATCCTATTAGATTTCCATAATTCGTTCTTTCATTAACATATAAAGTATCATTTTTGATTGTATAATGATGAATATCATCAGGATTTAAAATTCCACCATTCCATTTACCTTTAAATGCTAATATTCCTATTTCGTCATTTATATGCAATTCACTGCTTCTCGTTGGATATGAAAAATATATCTGAACTTGTGAAAATATGTTATTACAAGTATTCAGGCATAATATTATGAGAAGTATTTTTTTCATATCTCAATGTTTTAAATTGTTATCTTGGCCGTTTTCCCAAGTCTTTAATTGTTTTCGTTTTCCTAATTATTGTAATCTTTCAATGTTAAGTAATTTTTTGTTTTCAAATGTAAATTTTAAAATTATTAAAAAATCTTTTTCAGGCAATTTTGGGTTGATTACGCCTTCTACATTCTGTAATGTTTCTATTGGGCAATTTGTTCTTGTTGATATTATTTCCCAAGTATCGTTTTCACGAACTAAATAATAATAATACAGTTTTTTTTCCACACTTAAATAATAAAAACCTTGAGTATCACATAACAAAGTTACATTATGACCATTGCTTTTTAAATATATATCTAAAAATAACGATGAGTTTTCGTATACCTCATAAGACATAATATTATAATCAGGTTTATAATAAATAGTAGTATCTTCATCATGTCTCCAAAATAAATCTAATGATGTTGAAACTCCTATTGAGTCTGCAATTAAAACTAAAACGTCGTCATAATAACAATACCCTTTTTCTTTGTATTCTTTTTGAATAAAATTCGATTCTAAAAAAGTATAATTATAAGTTAAGAATGCTATACGCATCATATTTTCAGTTGGGAATGTAATATAAAGTAGATATGGTTGACTGATTATTGAAAAAAAACTATAATCAGCAATGTATTTTGCCAAGTTTAATGCTCCTTTTATAGTATTCCCTTGAATGTTATATTCCTTAACATTAGGTATTGTTTTTACATCCTCTTGACCTTTTGCATTTATAAATATTATAAAACAAAATATAAATAAAATTATTCCTTTCATCTAATTAATTATTGTTAAATATTTCTTTCCAATTTCCATTTTTATTTTGATAAAAATTTCGATTTCTACCAGCATGGCGTATTCCAACTGAAATATTCGGATTTCTTTTTTTCAACATTTCCCATGCATCTACATCAGAGTATCTTTCCCCTCTAAGAGATGTCTTTGAATTACTCGGATACCCACAGTTTTCGTTACTAAAAAAGTTGTAATTTGGATGGCTATGGTCGTATTTTATAACAGAACCTTCCGTTGCACTCATTGCCTTTGGAAAAACAGCTGTCTCCCCTAAATCATTATGTCCTGTTCCTACTAAAAAGCTAGAGCTTCTATCTTCATTTATTGTTTCCATGTATCCCCATTCTGCACTTGAATTATCGGACATAAAATTGAATACACTTTCCGATGTTTTTCCTGATAATCCCTCAAAAAAAGTATCCCCATTTACAACTGTGTTTATTTTACCTTCAAAAGTTCCAACTTTAAAATCTATACTACTTACATTTTTTTTATCACCAATAATTGTTAATTTGTCAATTTTATCATTTGATACTCTGTTCACAAAGTTACCAAGTTTATCAAATTGATATTCATCATCCAACATCCCGCTTTTATCACTTCGCCCCACAGGGTTATTTTGCGAATA